>SMVA01025956.1_pt1 | contig 31522 bp, 34 predicted proteins | sample 2456451 | NCBI WGS metagenome assembly SMVA01 (sample SAMN11095933, study PRJNA526329) | marine sediment metagenome | biome: Marine sediment; feature: Surficial sediment; material: Deep marine sediment; isolation source: Hadal surficial sediment | place: Pacific Ocean | collected 2014-05 | depth... | reverse complement strand
AGGAATTCTTTTCGATTAAACCCACTGGTGGGAATAAAAAAAAGGCTGTTTTACACAGCCTTTTTTTTATTTAATTCTCAACACGGATAAACTTGCAAATAATTCCGGTTTATTAACAGTAAATTGGAGCAACCATATTCTTAATTCTTCAATTTCAAAAGGTAATAAACGTTTTACAGCTTTTTTCAATTCTTTAACAAATAATTCAGTGTCAAAACTAACTTTTTTAAGGATAGTCTTGGTGTAATCGTATATTGCTCTTGCCATAAATTTATAATATTAATTAATGAGTATAATTTCTATTAATATTCTTTTCATTATACAAAATTTTTATTTAAAAAAAGATTTTTGTTGAAAAGTTTTTAAAAAAATTTAAGCTTGTAACTTTTCAATTTTAATCAATAGTTTATTAGCTTTTGATTGTAAATCTACATGAATCGCATTAAAATGTTTCTTTTTATTATCAATATGGTTTTGATTCAACTTCACAATTAATTCATCAAAAGTCACTATGGCCTCATCAATTATTTTTTCAGCTTTTGCAGAAATTTTATCATCATTATTTAACTGACATAAATAACATTCTTCAATAATATTTGAAAGAACATCATTAATATTTTTTTTTAAACCTTTTACACTTGCCATAATAATTATTTTTTTTGCAAATTTAACACATTAATTCCAATTTAAGAATTATATAACTAACAGGTAATCAACCTACATTTTTTCATACATTGATCTTAGTTTTTCCCTAGTCATTATTTCTTTCCAATTCTTACCGATTGCGTTTTCCCATAAGGGTTCCAAACTCAATGAAACATCGATCATGATATTGAATTCTTTATCAGATAGATTTTTACAAATTTCCTTAGGTATTGTTATATGATGTTTTTTAACCATTTTTTTGAATACTTTGACTCCTTCAGGATAATATTCTTCTAACTGGTCAAATACAATACAATTCCCAATGCCATGCCTTGTTCCAAGAAGATACGATAACCCATAACTCAAAGCATGAGCTACGCCAACTTGAGAATAAGCAATACTCATACCACCGTGCCAGGACGCCATCATTAATTTATCTTGAGAATCTTCATCGATACTATTTTTTTCCAAATAAACTTCATGACAAAGTTCTAAGGCTTTTTGTCCATAACTTTCACTAAAAGCATTTAAATAAGAACCTGTTAACGATTCTATACAGTGAATATAACAATCCATACCCGTGTAAAACCACTGATCTGTTGGCACGTCTTTCGTCAATTCAGGGTCTAAAATAACTTGATCAAAAGGAGTGAAATCTGAGTTTAACCCTAATTTTCTCACCGGACCTGTTAAAATTGTCGTTCTGGACACTTCTGCACCTGTTCCGGATAAAGTAGGTATTCCAACATGATATACGCCTTGGTTTTTAACCAAATCCCATCCCTGATATTCTGCTGATGATCCCGGATTGGTAAGCATCAAGGCAATTGCCTTTGCATAATCTAACATGGATCCTCCACCGATACCAATAATTCCTGAAGGCACTTCTTCAAACTCTTCAAGTAATTCATCTCGGTATTGATCTACATAAATTGTTTTTGGCTCTTCATTCGCACTGATATAAATAATTTTATCATTATGATGCAAAGGAATTCTGGAAACAATAAAATCATTTCCTTTAAATACGTCATCTACAATAAATATAAATGGAGCTTTTTCACTATTTCGTTTTGGAGCCAATATCTCATCCAGTTGATTATAACTTCCTCTCCCAAAAATAACACGAGGAACCATTGGAAAATTTCTAAAACCCATCATTAATAATTTTAATTCTTAAAAATTTTATTTGCTTTTTTGAGATCTTCCGGAGTATCGATTTCAATACCCATAAAATCTGTTTCAACCATTTTTATTTTTTTACCATATTCCAAGAAACGAATACATTCAACTTTTTCGGTTGCTTCCAATGAAAGCATTGGTAAATTATAAAAATCTAATATGGCTTGTTTTCTGAAAGCATATACACCAATATGTTCAAAATATCTTGCTCCACCATTTTTATCTCTAGGATATGGAATGGGCGATCTGGAAAAATATAAGGCATAATCATTTTTATCAACAATTACTTTTACAAAATTAGGATCTGTAATATCTTTCCAATCTGTTATTTCTTGCATTAAAGAAGCCAAATCAATTTGAGATGCGTCTTCTCCATGAAAAACATTGATCACTTTTTTCAATGATTCCATTTTAACAAAGGGCTCATCTCCCTGAACATTCACAACAATATCTATATCTAAACCTTCAACGGCCTCAGCAATTCTATCGGTGCCACACTCATGTTGTTTTATGCTCATAATTGCATTACCACCATTTTTCTCAACTTCATTCTTTATTATTTCACTATCGGTTATCACATAAACAGCATCAAATAAATTGGTTGCAACTGTTGCTTCATATGTTCGAACAATCACCGGCTTACCACCCAAATCTGCCATTAACTTCCCCGGAAATCTTGTGGCTCCATATCGAGCCGGAATCATTGCGATAATTTTCACTATAATACAGATTTTATTGCCTTCACCATATTGGCAGCTCTTTCTTTAACTTCATCATCTGTCCATGATAATTTAATCAAACAAGATATATTTCGTGAAATATAATCATCCGATTTTGGAAAAGTCATATTTTTTAAATCTTGCATTCCATTTTTTATATGATCTGAAATTGGAAATAAAGATTTTAAATTTCCAAAATGATCCCATTTTCTAACATAGTGCCAATTATTGTCAAAATAGTTCCAATAGGCATCCACGCCAACCTCTTTAAATGCATCAACAACTTTATTTGACAATTCAGCCGTCGGCATAAAAAATGATAAAAAAGTTGCACTATCTCCATCTTCATCCGGTATTCTTCTAAAACTAACTTCCGGTATTGTTCCTAATGCATCCTTTAATACTTTTTTATTTTTCCGTTGAATAGCGATAATCTCATCTATCTTTTTAATTTGTGCCAATCCTACAGCCGCATTTAACTCAGATATTCTATAATTGTATCCTATGATGGGATGTTCTTCTTCTCCTCTATCACTTCCTATATGGTCATGGCCATGATCGGTGTATTGATCTGCATGTTTTGCCAAGGTTTCATCATTCATCACCAAGGCACCTCCTTCACCACAGGTTATTGTTTTTACATAATCAAACGAATAACAACCAACATTTCCTATGGTACCTAAAGCCTTACCTTTATACGTGCCTGCAAATGCCTGGCAAGCATCTTCTAATAAGAACAAATTATGCTTTTTACAAATTGATTTTAAAGCATCTAAATCTGCCATAGCACCACACATATGAACCGGCATGATAACTTTTGTTTTTGGTGTTATTGCCGCTTCAACCGATCCAGGATCTAAAGTTAAAGTGTCGTCAATATCTACAAGGATTGGTGTTGCACCGGCATTTAATATAGATTCAAAACTAGCAACAAAAGTAAAAGTTGGCAGAATAACCTCATCACCTGCTCCAACTCCTAAAATTGCCAGTGCAACATTCAAAGCCGTAGTACCACTTGTTGTTAATTGAGCATAATTTACGTTTAACCTTTTTTGTAATTCTTGCTCCAATTCTTTGGCTTTCCAATGACCATTTCTCATCCCATCAAAGCCATATCTCATCAATACAGTACTATCTAATACGTCGTTCACTTCTTTTCTTTCGGCATCACCAAAAAATTCAAATCCAGGCATAAATTTATTTTTTATTTTTACAATTCAAATATAGCTAATTTACGAAACAAAAATTTCTAATTTTTTGCAAATATCGAGCTTTTTTATTTAGTAGCAAGTGCGGTTATTACTTTAACCAGGATTATGCATTAGGGTTTCGTTAAAAGTACCACAGATTGAGAGTTTTTATCTTTCGGGGGATATACAGAGCGTAAACAAAGAAATATAATAAACACAAAAATCGCTCCCTAACACGCTTATTTTCAATCTTCGGATGACTGAAAGTCATCCGGAGATTGAAAGAAATAATGACTATTTTTGTTTCATGGAAAACTTTATAAATAATTTGCCAAAAGCAGAATTGCATCTCCATATAGAAGGAACATTTGAGCCTGAATTAATGTTCATAATTGCCAAAAGAAATCATATTAAAATTCCTTTTCAATCTGTTGAGGAAATTAAAAATGCTTATAATTTTGATTCCCTGCAAAATTTTCTGAATATTTATTATCAGGGAGCTAGTGTACTAATCAACGAGAAGGATTTTTATGACCTCACATACAGTTATTTGAAAAAATGTGCTACTCAAAATGTATTCCATACAGAAATTATGTTTGATCCTCAAACTCATACCGAAAGAGGCGTTTCTTTTGAAACCGTTATCAATGGAATTTCCAAAGCTTGTGAAGATGCTAAAAACAATCTCGGTGTTTTTTCCTTGTTAATTATGAGTTATTTAAGACATCTTTCTGAAGAAAGTGCCTTTAAAACCTTAGCGCAATCATTGCCATTTAAAGATAAAATAAGGGCCGTAGGTTTAGATTCTTCCGAAAAAGGGAATCCTCCTTCAAAATTTAAAAATGTTTTTCAGGCCTCTGTTGATGAAGGTTATATTCCATTAGCACATGCAGGTGAAGAGGGTGACGCAGATTATATTTGGGAAGCCATTGACATTTTAAAAATTAAACGTATTGACCATGGTAACAACTGCCTGCAAGACCCCAAATTGATTCGGGAAATAATCAAACGTGATTTGGCTCTTACCGTTTGTCCGCTTTCTAATATAGCTTTACATGTTGTCGATGACTTGAAAAATCATCCATTAAAAAAAATGATGAATATGGGGCTGAAAGTAACCATAAATTCAGATGATCCAGCTTATTTCAGAGGACAGATTAATCAAAATTATATCGAAATTCAAAAGGCTCTACAATTATCTAAAAAGGATATTTATGAGCTTGCAAAAAATTCTTTTCAATATTCATTATTGGAAAATAATTCCAAACAAAAATATATAAAAAAATTAGAAAATTATTATTTGAATAATTCTTAATGCAAAAGAACTTTTAAAGATTCATCTATATGGCTTTCTGCATTTAACATACTGTCATATATGTATTTAACATAACCTTTATCATCAATTACATAAGTGACCCTACCTGGTATCAATCCTAAAATATTCTTTTTAACACCAAACAATTTTCTCACTTCATTATTTGTATCGGCTAATAAAGTGAATGGCAAATTATACTTCTCGGCAAACTTTTTATGACTTTCCACACTATCACCACTGATACCGATGACTTTTACATTTAAATCTGTAAAATCTTTATATGAATCACGAAATTTACAAGCTTCTTTGGTACAACCGGGAGTATCATCTTTTGGGTAAAAATAAATAACCATTGCTGTTTTTTCCAGAAAATTTTTAATCGAAAAAATTTCTCCATTTTGGTCTTTCAAACTAAATAAAGGCACCTTATCTCCAACTTGAATTCCATTTTTATTTGTATACATATTACTTGTTAATAAAACTGCGGCCAACAAAATTCCTGCCAAAATAAAAAACTTTTTCCTTTTCATCTCCTACATTTTTATTTTAATCTTTCCGAATCCATACAGTATCTTTAGTTGCCATTATAGGTTACAAAATTACGAGGAGTTTCATATAAAGTGATTGAAAGATCTAATTTAGAGTCAATTTTTAAACGAAGTTTGTTCCAGATAACAATCGAAATATTTTCGGTAGTTGGATTCAAAGATAAGAATTCAGGTACATCAACGTTTAAATTTTTATGATCAAATTGATCTTCTATTTCCTTTTTAATTAAACTTTTAAGAAGCTTCATATCCATAACAAAACCGGTTTCAGCATCAATTTCACCAGTTACTGATACGGTTAATTCATAATTATGTCCATGATAATTTGGATTTGCACATTTGCCAAAAATTATATTGTTTTTCTCATCATTCCACGCCTTATTATACAAACGATGGGCTGCATTGAAATGTGCTTTTCTGTTGACAGTAACTCTCATAATTAAATCAATCTTTGATGATATTCTTTAAAAATAATTTTAAACCATTCCGTATATTTTTTAGGAAATTTTTTTATATCCTTTTTAACATCTTCCAATGTCATCCAACGATAACTTTCAACCTCTGCCTTATTGATTTCGGGATCTTTATTATAGTTACCCACCATCACATGATCCAATTCATGTTCGGTTAAACCATTATCAAATGGAGCTTTATATACAAACCAAAAAATTTCTTTTAATTTACAAACAAATCCCATTTCTTCTCTCAATCGCCTTTTACCCGCTTCAATATTTACCTCTCCATTTCTTTGATGACTACAACAGGTATTTGTCCATAAACCCGGAGAATGATATTTATTGACAGCTCTTTGCTGTAATAATAACTCACCCTTATTATTAAAGATAAATACCGAAAACGCCCTGTGTAAAAGCGCTTTTTCATGTACTTCCATTTTAGGCATTAAGCCTAAGGGTTCATCCTGTTCATTTACTAAAATTACCTGTTCTTCTTGCATATACAATAAATTATTGCAAAGTTATTAATTTAATATGTCTATTCGAAATCGTGCAGTTTTAATAATTGTCTGATTATCAACTATATGATTCCAGGCAACAATTATTTTATCATTGATCAATTCAAATTGAGGAAAACCGCTTGCCCGTGAAGCCGATATCGCACTTATAACGAATGGAGCTGATTTGGATCCATTTATATTTACTTTCATTATTTTTATTTCAGCACCATGAACTGTAGTTTCCATCCAACTTACCAAAGCATTTTTATCATCTATTAAAGCCACATCTACTCTTCCAATGGGTTTTCCATTGTCGATCTGAATAGGAATGTTAAAATTTTCACCATTATCTTCAGAAAAAGCAAGATGAACTTTAGGTATATTATTTGCTGCTGTAAACCATGCTACCGCCAAAGTATTGTCAAATGAATCAGCTTTAGGACCGTTTACCGGGCAACCTTTAATTTTCCAGTTATCATGATGAATTGATTTAGGAATCGTCCATTTATTGGCAATCAATCTTGAAATGTAAATATCACGAACCTCATCATCTGATCGATCCCTATAAACTATAATTGGACCGTTTTGAGTAATTGCAGCAGAAGTTTGGCAGCAATCACAGGTTTTACTATCAACTAAAATATCATCAATAATTTCACCATTTATTAAAACGGTTGCGGTACGTATATTCATGACACCATCACTATGATGATCTCCATTGTGGCCACCTCCTTTAGTATTTCTCCCGTCCAGCCAAGTCACAAAAAAAGAATCTTGTTTATATGGTACGATGCTTACAAATCCGTGTTCAGTATGTGTACTGTCCTTATGTAATTTATAATCTGCACGCCAATGTTCACCTTGATTCATTGATTGCTTTATTTGTATATTATAAGAAAAAGTTGCAGGATCTGATTTCTGTAAAAAATGGGAAATCATACTTTTACTATTTTGGGCAATCACAGGAAAATCTGCCCAGTTTACAAACCAATTATTGCCTTTTGATAATTCTTTTGATGGAGACCATTTACCATCCCTAAAAGTTGAATAATTTAAAGTATGTATTGAATCATTTATTTTTTGAGTCCATGACATCAATACTTTATGACCATCAGAAAATAAAAATGGTTGCATGCTATTTTCTGATGACGGGCTTTTTAAATATTCAATGGCACTTTCCTTAGGGTTTTCATAATTACATGAATATAAGGAAAATACAATTAATAAATTTAAAAGTATAGCTATTTTCATCACTGAATATTCTTTAACAAACTAATAATTTCTTTGGAGTCCCATTCCGTTGACCCATCAATTCTTTTTACCATTTCCCCATTGGTATCATATATCAATGTTGCAGGTAAAGCATAAATATTTAATTTATCAAGCGTTGACGTATAATGCAAAAACTGTAAAGGGTAATTTTTCATTTTTTTAAAAGCCTTTATTTTTTCAAGATTATCTGTTGTTGGAAAAAGAAAAACATAATTTTCATTTGCTAAAATTTCTTCGGCACGAACCAATGAAGGCATTTCTTGCAAACAAGGAGTACACCAGGTTGCCCAAAAGTTAACCAATACTCTTTTCCCTAGATAGTTATTTAAATCAACATTTTTACCTTCAAGATTAATGAATAATGTCGTATTTTCAGATTTTTCTTCCAGGACCTTCTCTTTTTTCACATCTCTGCAATTAACTAACAAGCAGAAGCTAAAAAAGATCAAAAATAATTTATATTGCATCAATAATATATTTACTTGCAAAAGTAAACACTTTATAGGTTTACATGTATAATTTGCTGTGCAATATAAAAGATTCAATTTATAATATGAGATTATTTAACATTATCATTTTAACCCTTTTATATTTAATTACGATTCATTGTAAAGAAGAATCGAAACCTATTGAGAATATTGAAAAGAAAATCAGCAAAAAAGTTGAAAAAAAACTGATCATTACGAAAGAACCCGATAGTATTGATACTAAAAATGTCATTCAATTTTTAACAAAATATGGCAATGAAAATAAAGAAACTACAGTTATTCTTAAAACCCGATTGGGAAATATAAAAATCAAATTATATAAAGACACTCCACTACATCGGGCTAATTTTATATTTCTTTCCAAAATAGGATATTTTGATTCTACATGTTTTTATCGTGTAGTTCCTGATTTTATAATTCAAGGAGGCAATTCAGAAAGAATAAAAACAATGCGATATAGAAATCGGTACAGAAATTACAAAATGCCTGCCGAGTTTAAACCCAATCACAAACACAAATATGGAGCCATTGCTGCGGCGAGGGATTGGGTAAATAATCCGCACAAAAAATCGAACCCATTCGAATTTTATATCATTCAAAGCAGAGATGGCGCGCATCATTTGGATGGAGAGCATACTGTATTTGGTGAAGTGATTTCAGGTTTTTCCACCATTGATAAAATTGTAAATCTAAAAGCTGGCAGCGATGAATGGCCTTTGGATGATGTATTTATGAAAATGGAGGTTTTACATTGATTTTTCTGGTTCATAGCAGTATATTTGCCAAAATTTTTGTCAGATGGATTTTTTAAAAGAAATAGAAAGAAGAAGAACTTTTGGGATTATTTCACACCCTGATGCAGGAAAAACCACTTTAACTGAAAAACTGCTTTTATTCGGTGGTGCCATTCAAGAAGCCGGTGCCGTAAAAAGTAATAAAATCAGGAAAAGTGCAACTTCTGATTTTATGGAAATCGAAAAACAACGTGGAATTTCTGTGGCTACTTCCGTTTTAGGTTTTAATTATAAGGGGATAAAAATCAATATTTTAGATACTCCCGGCCATAAAGATTTTGCAGAAGATACATTTCGAACTCTTACCGCAGTTGATAGCGTTATTGTAGTCATTGATGTAGCAAAAGGTGTTGAGACTCAAACCGAAAAATTGGTGGAAGTTTGTAGAATGCGAAATATTCCTATCATTGTTTTTATCAATAAATTAGACAGAGAAGGTAAGGATGCTTTTGATTTGCTGGATGAAGTTGAGCTAAAATTAAAATTAAAAGTTGTTCCTTTAAGTTTTCCTATAGGTATGGGATATGACTTTAAGGGAATATACAATATCTGGGAGAAAAAATTAAACCTCTTTTCGGGAGATGCCAAACAAACCGTATTAGAAGGAATTGAATTTACAGATGTTAACAATCCTGAATTGGTTGAAATTATTGGTGATAAATTGGCTAATGAGCTAAGAGATGAATTGGAGCTTATCGAAGAAGTATATCCAAAATTTGATAATGAGGCCTATTTAAATAGTGAATTACAACCCGTATTTTTTGGATCGGCGCTAAACAATTTCGGTGTAAAAGAACTATTAGATTGTTTTATTGAAATAGCCCCACCACCCCAACCAAAAATGTCGAACATACGTTTGGTTGATTCCAAAGAGGAAAAATTTACCGGATTTGTATTTAAAATTCATGCCAATATGGATCCCAAACATCGGGACAGGTTGGCTTTTGTTAAAATCGTTTCAGGAATTTTTAAACGAAATACAAATTATCTTCATGTTAAATTGGGTAAAAAAATGAAGTTTTCAAGCCCGAATGCATTTTTTGCAGAGAAAAAAGAAATCGTTGATGAATCCTTTCCCGGTGATATTGTTGGATTGCACGATACCGGAAACTTTAAAATTGGCGATACCCTAACCGAAGGGGAAATTTTAGAATTTAAAGGAATCCCCAGTTTCTCTCCTGAGCATTTTAGATACGTCAATAATGCAGATCCAATGAAATCCAAACAATTGGCAAAAGGATTGGATCAATTGATGGACGAAGGTGTTGCCCAATTATTTACACTGGATATCAACGGTAGAAAAGTAATTGGAACGGTGGGTGCTTTGCAATTTGAGGTTATCCAATATCGATTGGAACACGAATACGGCGCAAAATGTTCCTATGAAAATTTAAATGTTCATAAAGCCTGCTGGGTAGAACCGGATGACGATACAAGTGATGAATTTAAAGAATTCAAACGTGTTAAACAGCGTTATATGGCAAAAGATAAAAAAGGCCAATTAGTTTTCTTGGCCGATTCTGCTTTTACAATTCAAATGACTCAAGAAAAATATAAAAGTGTCAAACTTCATTTTGTCAGTGAGTTTAAGTAAAAAACTTAGTAATTTTAATCATTTCACTTTTTTAAAAATGACTATTAAGATGTTTATTTGTTGGTGGAAAACACCAACAAAGGCATGGTACACAAGCTGTATTCTATTCGTTTAACATTTTAATTTTGATCTCTCTAAATTCAATCCCCTGGCCTTCTGATTGCAATCCAATATAGCCTTCTGTAAGCGGCTTACCGTCAATCTTAATGGCTGTATCAAAACCATTTGCCACACCACCACCTATGGTTGGCTTCGTATATTTCAATACGGTTTTACCATTTACCTTATGTATAATTAATGAATCTCTATACACAATCAACTCTCCTTTAACCCAAGTATTCCATTTATAAGTTTTTGATGAAGAATTGATACAATGTCTTTTATCTATTTCATTGGCTTCAAAAATCACATCGGTTCCTGGAGAACACATATTACCGGTTGGCCGTACTTTGCCTTCTTCCTCTTCGGCTAATATTTGATATTCAACAGAAATGGGCCAATCCTGTTCTTTCAATATAGTTTTCGGGTCTTGTGAATGAAACATCACACCACTATTTCTATACGTATAAGATGGGGCATCTTTGAGCCATTGATCTGTAAATTTGTATTCAAATTTCAAATGGTAAGAAGAAAATGACTCTTTATAAAATAAATGCCCGTAACGATTATTAAATTCACCATAGCCATCATAATTTATCTGGATTTTCCCATCCTTTACCGAAAATGTATTTGCATAATTATCACCCAATTCATGGTGGTGAATTTTAGCAACCCAACCATCTAAGTTTTTACCATTAAAAAGGTATATCCAATCTCCATCATCTTTTACATGATTTTCCCATGCAAGATGTATGGATGAAACTGTTATCAAAATTACGACGGCTACCAAAAAAGAAATAGTTTTTTTCATTTAAATAATTATTTAGTTTATAATATTTTTATCATTTTGCCCATGTGGATGTTTTTCAACATAAAAATGAATTTTTTTTTAATCAATACATGCAAATAAATTACAAATACACAGATATAGTTAATAACAGCATGGTCATTATCAATAATATACCAACAAGTGGCATGACAAATTTTAACCATTTATCATAGCCTACTTTAACCATGGTCAAGGAGGCCAAAATTAACCCTGTTGGGCTAATAAAGGCAAAGAGCCCCATACCATACTGATAAGCATTTACAATCATTTCCCTCCCTATTCCCACGCCATCTGCAAGGGGTGCCATAATGGGCATGGTCAATACTGCCATGCCTGAAGAAGATGGAATAAAAAATGACAATCCCGCATACAAATACATCATCACATTGATAAACAACCCTTTATTCATGCCTTCAGTTAGATTGCTTGAATAATATAAAAGCGTATCACTTATCAATCCATCATCCATTATAATCGTAATTCCCCTGGCCAGGCCAATAATAAATGCCACACTCAATAGATCATTCGCACCTTTCATAAAAACATCTACAAATTTACTTTCGTTGATTCCATAAATAAACCCGATTACAATAGCACCTACCAAAAATACCGATGTCATTTCCAAAAACCACCAGTCCAATATGGATACCCCAAATATCATAATTCCAAAGCACGATATAAATGTAATTAAAATCAGAATAATTTTTGTTGTGAATTTTGGAATCACATTGGAAGGTTGATGCAAAAACAATTTTTCAATTTCTTCTTTCTGTGCATAAATTATTGACTTAGTAGGGTCGTTTTTTACTTTTTCAGCATAGCGAATGATGTATAAAACGCAAACAATTATCCCCAATACCAGCATCACAAATCTATTATTGATTCCATCGGTCCAATTTATTCCCGCTGCATTGGACGCGATAATTGTACTAAATGGGTTAACGGTTGATGCCATTGTTCCTATGGAGGAGCCTATATAAATACAAGCCACAGCAACCATCGCATCGTATTTAGCTGCCAGAAAAACGGGAATTAATATGGGATAGAAAGCAATGGTCTCTTCTGCCAGACCAAAGGTAGTTCCACCTATAGCAATGAATAGTGTTACCAAAACAATCAGTATTGCTTCTTTGCCCTTTAATTTTTTTGCCAACCAGGCTATTCCTACGTCAAAAGCTCCCGTAAAATTTGTAATCCCTATAAATCCTCCTATAATTAAAACCAATAATACAATATCAAGCGCAGCCATAATTCCTTTGATAGGCGATTGAATAAACTGGAGTAATCCTTGTGGTTTGGCCTCTAATTTTTGGTAAGTTCCGGGTATTCCAACCGGTTTCCAAATATCTCCATTCTCAAATTTTTCCAAGGGAATTTTAATATTCAATGCATCTAATGTTTCCTGTGTAGCCTTATAAACCCTTTCAATTCCTTGACCGGTTCTAACAAATTTCGAATGCTCCTTGTCAAAGGATAACTTATCAAATTGGCCTGCCGGAATAATCCAGGTAAGCAAGGCAACTAAACCAGCAAGAATAATTAATATGGTTTGAGCAGATGGAAAATTATATTTTGGCATAATACAAATCGATATTGTAAAAATGAATAAGCAAATATAAATTATTGAAAGTAAAAATCAACCTTCTAAGAAGGTAGCTTTTGAAATACCCCCAAAGGTGGACAGATTTACAATAACATAACCCTATTATATGAATACAATTTCTTTTTTTGGATTCGCATACCGAGTGGAAAGAGAACCACGAGGAACACAAAGACAGGCACGAAGTTCACGAGGAATTCTCCCTGAACTTCGTGAAAACCCATGTCTGCAGGTTTACCAAACCAGAGGCATGGCAGGCAGGTTTGTGGCCATTATGGTAAAAAAATAAGACTTTCGTATCCGAATGGTTGGGAGATGGCATAGCCAAAAGAACATGTGCACCAACAAACCAAGTGGTTTTTAAGATGAAATAAATTGATGCTCTTATCCTGTAAATTATTTATTATATTTACACCTATGAATTCAAAAATAATATCGGCAGGAATATTGCGTGCCATAGGTATATTAGTTGCTATCGCCCTGATTTTTATATTTTTAAATAAAATTCAATCCGTATTAATTTATTTAGCCATTGCCTCTGTTTTATCCCTCATTGCACGTCCTTTTTTACAGTTTTTAAAAAATAAATTAAGGTTTCCAAACACATTGGCTGTTATTATAACCATATCTCTTTTTATATTGATGACATTTGGTTTGATTTCTATGTTTATTCCTCTAATTGTAAAGCAAGGCCATAATATTTCCCTTCTGAATACAGATGAATTTCAAAGTGACATAAAGGATTTGATCCATCGAATTCAAATATTTTTTTCCGACAAAAAAATTAACCCTTTTCAAGAAATTAAAAACATAGATTTAACATCAAATATTCAATCTATACCCAGTTTATTGAACTCCTTCGTTGGATTCATTGGATCTTTTAGTATGGGATTATTTTCAGTGTTATTTATTACCTTCTTTTTTATGAAAGACACTGAAATATTACACAAAGCTTTTTTGGCTGTGACTCCGGATGAAAAAGAAGAGCGTATGCTTAAATCCATTAACAAGATTAAAGATCTATTATCACGTTATTTTATTGGATTGATCATTCAGCTTTCCATTTTATTTACAATTTACTCCATTACCCTTTTAATACTTGATGTTGAAAGTGCTATTGTAATCGCTTTTTTATGTGCTTTATTAAATATTATTCCTTATATCGGACCACTTATAGGTGGAGTTTTAATGATCACATTAACCATGACAAGCAATTTAGAATATGATTTTCAAAGCTATATTCTGCCTACTACCGGTTATGTTTTAATAGGATATATTTTTGCTCAATTAATTGATAATTTTTTCAGCCAACCCATTATTTTTTCAAAAAGCGTAAAATCACATCCCTTAGAAATATTTTTGGTCATTATTATTGGCGGCTTGTTATTTGGTGTAATGGGAATGATCCTGGCTGTTCCATCTTATACGGCCATTAAGGTTATTTTAAAAGAATTTTTATCAGAAAATTCTGTTGTAAAATCACTCACCAAACAGTTCGATTGAATTGAATGAAGATATTCTAAATACTAAAATTCAGAAGTTTATAAATGATCATTTAAATGATGATCCGGCGAAGCTAATTTTAAAGGGTTCTCCTTTTCAAAACGTCAAAATTCAAACAATTGTTGAACAGATTATTGCGAAAAAAAAGTGTAAAAAAAAATTGCCTATCTGGTTCAATTCAGAAGTTTATTATCCGAACAAATTAAATATTGAACAAACTTCTTCAGAAATTACTGCAAAATATAAATCAACTTTAGTATCAGGAAATACCTTGATAGATATTACCGGAGGATATGGGGTAGATTGCTTTTATTTTGCTAAAGTGATTGAAAATATTACACATTGTGAAATCAATGAAAATTTATCCAAAATTGTCGCCTATAATTATAAGAAAATGAGGCTTGAAAATGTCCATACATATTGTGGCAATGGTTTTGATTATTTAGATAAAATCAATCAAAAATTTGATTGGATATATGTTGATCCTTCACGCAGAAATGATGTAAAAGAAAAAGTATTTTTACTAGAAGATTGTTTACCGAATATACCGGAAAAATTAGACTTATTATATCAATATTCTAATAACCTATTGCTAAAAACATCACCCTTATTAGATCTTTCCGCTACTATTAAAGCACTTAAATTTGTAAAGGAAATTCATATCATTGCTGTGAACAATGATGTAAAAGAATTACTTTTTATACTTCAAAAAGATTATGAAAAATCAATTCATATTAAAACGATAAACATTAAAAAAGAAAGTACAGAAACTTTTGAATCCGTTTTAAATCATGGTGCCATAGCTACTTTGTCATTACCAAAAAGTTATCTATTCGAACCCAATAGTTCAATTTTAAAAGCAGGTTTATTTAATCATATTTCAGAGAAACTTGGCATTGATAAACTTCACAACAATAGTCATTTATACACTTCAAATGATCCCGTAAAGTTTCCGGGAAGAAGATTTAAAATAATTCAAATATCTACATATAATAAAAAATATTTATCTAAAATAATTCCTTCAAAAAAAGCTAATATTACGACTCGAAATTTTCCACAAACTGTTGCTCAAATTCGAAAAAAAATTGGATTTAAAGATGGTGGTGATCATTATTTATTTTTTACAACAGATATTTCAAATAAACATATCGTATTGGTTTGTGAGAAAATTTAATGTTATTTATCTGATTTAAAACACTTTAATGTTTAGATAGATATCTTCAAACCGTCATAAGCCAAAAAAACGTTTTTAGGAAGGGTTTTTGAGACCTCAGCATGTAAACCTAATTTATGACTGATGTGGGTTAGATATGCACGTTTGGGATTAACTTCTTCAATAAAATCTAAAGCCTGCTGTAAACTAAAATGTGTTGGGTGTTCATCTATTCTAAGAGAATTAACAACAAGTGCATCTAAATTTTTAAGTTTTTCTTTTTCTTTATTTGCAACCGTTTTGGCATCTGTGATATATGCAAAGTCATCAACTCTATAGCCAAATATAATCATATTTCCATGATTAATTTCAATAGGTATAACCATCTTATTTTCCAGCCGGAAAGGTTGGTTCTCTATTTCGTTTAAACTTACACTTGGGGCGCCTAAATACCTATTTTTTGTAGAAAATATATAATTAAATCTCTCTTTTAAATTTTCTATAACTTTTTTATCAGCATAAAATGGAACCTTGCCGTTGATAAAGGAAAAGGGGCGAATATCATCTAAACCTGCTGTATGATCTGCATGATAATGAGTAAACAATATTCCATTGATGTTTGCAATATTTTCAGTCAGCATTTGTTGCCTAAAATCCGGTCCGCAATCAATAACATATTTAAAATGATCCCATGCTATCAAAATGGATGAACGAAGTCGCTTATCACATTTATCCTTCGATAAACAAACTTTATCGGTACAGCCAATAACAGGTATTCCTTGTGAAGTTCCGGTTCCTAAAAATGTTATTTGCATCAGTTTGTTTTATTGATTTTCAATTGTAAATTCCTGTATCAATCCAATTTCTCTTACAATTAGAAAATTGTTATTTATATAATTAACCATAACTGTAATCACCTCGTTTTTATTAAAATTGTAAATTTAAAACTTGTCAAATTTACTATTTAAAAAGATAGTTTTTTGCAAAATATTTAACAAAATTATACTTAGCTTTAATCATAAATTAAAATTAACTTTGTAAAAATTTAAAACATCAAATATGTCATATATTCTTAAAGGTGACAGAGAATTGGAATCTGTTCTTCCTCTAAAGCAAAAGGCCTTACGGATAAATTTAAATGAGAATATTTACGGAACATTTGCTGAGATTGGTGCCGGCCAGGAAACCGTTCGACATTTTTTTAGGGCAGGTGGAGCTTCAGGAACCATCGCAAAAGCAATGTCGGCTTATGATAAAGATTTTTCAGATGCAATTTATGGAATAGAAGATGACGGACGATACGTTACAGAATCAAGACTAACCACCATGCTATCGCACGAAATAAGTTTGATGGAAGATAGATTGGTTAGAAGTAAGTATCCTGACAAAATATTTTTCACCTATGCGAATACAGTAACTACCATCGATTTTGTTAAAAAGTTTAAAGGTCACGGCTGGATAGGAATTAAATTTCAATTGGATCCCTTAGAAGATTATAACGAAATTGTTTTGCATTTTCGATTCAAACAAAATAATTCTCAATTACAGCAGGAATCTTTAGGTAAATTAGGTGTTAATTTAATTTATGGTGCATTTTACTTACACGACAGACCCAAAGAGTTATTAAAGTCATTTTATGACAATATTGAAAAAGATACGATTGAAATTGACATGGTAAATTTTTCAGGCGCACGATTTATGTATGTTGATAACCGATTGATGAGTTTGCACCTGGTTAAAAACGGAATGACAGATGCTGTAATGTTTGGGCCTGATGGAAGAAATTTATTACCCGCACAACAATTGTACAAAAAAAATATTTTAACACTTAGAGGTAGTTTCCGGCCCGTTACTAAAGTAAACATGGAAATGTACCAGGAATCCAAAAAATTATTTTTAGCAGAGAAAAGAGTTAAACGGGAAAGAACTGAATTTATTTTTGAGATTACTCTTGCAAACTTACGAGCAGAAGGCGAAATCAACGAACGTGACTTCTTGGATAGAGCAGTATTATTATGTTCACTTGGGCAAACTGTAATGATCACTAATTTCCAAGAATATTATAAATTGGTTGACTATTTTTCTGAGTTTACAAAAGCCAGAATGGGATTAACCATGGGGGTTTATAATTTAATTCAAATATTTGACGAAAAATATTATCGGGATATAAGCGGTGGTATATTAGAAGCCTTCGGAAAATTATTTTATAAAGATTTAAAAATTTATTTATATCCATTAAAGGATTTAGAAACCGGTGAGATAATAACCAGTGAAACCTTAAAAGTACATCCAAGAATGAAAGAGTTGTACAAATATTTTAAATTCAATGGTAGAATTATTGATTTAAAAAACTATAATCCTGAGATATTGGAGATCTTCTCCAGAAGGGTATTTAATATGATTTCTAGAGGAATAAGTGGTTGGGAAGAAATGTTACCGGGAGAAGTTGTTGCCAATATTATTAAAGAGCAACGACTTTTTGGTTATTCAAGAAGAAAACATGAATTAAATAAAAACAAGTAATTGGTTATTTGTTGATGGTTGTCAACCACTGTCATGACTACTTGTAATTGATAAAATAATGCTTTAACTGTAATTTATTTAGCACTTTTTTATATAAATACTCTTAATTGATATTCAGATACTCACATCATTGTATCGATTGAAAATCATGTCTTATGACTTCGTTATAAGCTAGTTGGGTTAACTGATAATATCACTACCAACAACATACTGCCATTTTGATTAACTAATACTCAATATTTTGTACTTAAATAGCGCCTTGTCGAAAACACATCAAAATTAAAAATCACCTGTTTCCGACCAAACACTACATACAAAAAACTATTCATTACAATATTTGAGCCGTGTGATCTTTGGTTTTCACCTTTGTAATAATATTTTCAATCATCCCATTTTCATCAATAATAAAAGTAGTGCGATGAATTCCATCATATTCTCTTCCCATAAACTTTTTAGGCCCCCAAACTCCAAAAGCATTAATTACCTCTTTATTTTCATCTACCAAAAGACTATATGGTAAGTTAAATTTTGTGCTAAAATTAAATTGTCTTTTTTGAGAATCGGCGCTTACACCAATTATTTCATAGCCTTTTTTCTTGAATTCTTGGTAATTGTCTCTTAAATTACAGGCCTCAACGGTGCAACCCGGAGTACTTGCTTTTGGATAAAAAAATAAAACAATTTTTTTACCCTTATATTTTTTAAGGCTGATCATTTCATTATTTTGATCAATTATCTCAAAATCAGGCGCTTTTTCTCCTATCTTTAGTGTTGTCATAATTTGTACTTTTATGGCACAATAATACTGAAAATATGACTAAAAAAGAAAGGGTTCAATATGTAATTGATACTTTAAACAAAATCTACCCTCACCCTCCTATTCCATTAAATCATAAAGATGCTTATACCCTATTGATTTCTGTCTTACTCTCAGCACAAAGTACCGATGTAAGAGTTAATTTAATAACACCTTTACTATTTAAAAAAGCAGACAACCCCTATGATATGATAAAACTAAGCATAGAAGAAATAAGAAATATCATCAAACCTGTAGGGTTGTCACCAATGAAATCAAAAGGAATTTATGGTTTATCAAAAATGATGATTGATAAACATCAGGGAAAAGTACCCCGAAATTATGAAGATTTGGAAGCATTTCCGGCCGTTGGGCACAAAACCGCTTCTGTTGTCATGAGTCAGGCTTTTGGTATACCAGCATTTCCCGTTGACACTCATATTCATCGTTTAATGTATCGATGGAATCTAAGTTCGGGTAAAAATGTCGTTCAAACCGAGAAAGATGCTAAAAGGCTTTTTCCAAAAGAAACATGGAACAAACTTCATTTACAAATCATTTATTATGGCAGAGAATATTCCCCTTCTCGAGCTTGGGATATTGAAAAGGATATAATTACGAAAACTATTGGTAGAAAAAATTTATGAGTAGTTTTTATAAAACCTTCAAAGTAAAATGGAATTAATTCATGACAAAAAAATTACACTAATGAAGTTGTATTTTTGCGCCAAATAGTCTTTGTGACCTCTTTGAGATCTATCTCGGTGGTTAATTTGCTATGTTTATAAATCTATAAACAATTGGAAAAGTGAAGGACTCTATTCAATTTAATAAAACTTGATATTTATTGCGAATAATTATGCTATAATCTTCGTGAAAATCTTTGTGTCACACGTGCTTAAATATACAAAGAACATTAAGGTATATGTGGTAAGCAAAGTTGTTTTTGAATTAGCCGATTAGCCTACTTTTATAGTAGATAAAATAAAATTTTCCTATGCTTATTTTGTATGAAGTTTAAACCCATTTTATGCAATAGAACTTCGTTATGAAGGTTTCAAACATAATAAAATATTGTGTTTTTTAGGTTTAGCATAGCAACATTATGGTTAAACTTAAAATTCAGTAAAGTCATATTTTGAAGTGGCTGGAAGCTGTAATAAATATTCTAATGTATAATTTGGGTTAAAAGCAAAAAAAGCCCTCAACATACCGTTGAGAGCTTTTTCCGATTAATTCAAATGAAACATTAAGTTTTGTTTTTTTGTTTTGACAGCCCTTATCGATTTTGAATAATTAAGCAAAAAAGATATTGATTCTGTTTTGGGTTCTAATTTTTCTTTGAAAAATCTTTCAGTGTAAAGTTTTGCCATAAATCTAATTTTTTTTAGGGATTTATATTAATAACGTGCAAAACAATACTTTATTGCAGAAAGATCGAAAAATATTTAATTCGTTAAAATGATATTGTTCTTATCAATCATTTTTCTCAGGTTTATCAATGCATAACGCATTCTTCCCAGAGCCGTATTGATGCTAACAGAAGTTTGTTCTGATATTTCCTTAAAACTCATATCTTTAAAAATACGCATTACCAACACCTCTCTTTGATCATCTGGAAGCTCATCAACCAAATTTCTAACATCGGCATAAATCTGACTTTGAATAATTTTATTCTCAGCAGTAAGTGTACTATCACTTAAAACCGAAAAAATATCAAATTCATCTGTGTTTTGAAAAGTAGGCATTCTGTTTCCTTTTCTAAAGAAGTCAATAATTAAATTATGAGCGATTCGCATGGTCCAAGGTAAGAATTTACCTTCTTCGTTGTATTTTCCCAATTTTAAAGTATTGATAACCTTGATAAAAGTATCTTGAAAAATATCGTCAGCGACATCTCTATCTTGTACTTTCGAATAAATAAAACTGAAAATTCTTTGTTTGTGGCGTAAAATAAGAATCTCTAAAGATCTTTCATTACCTTCAATGTAGTTTTTAACTAAGACGCTATCGTCTAATTTTTGTGTATGCATAATTCCCCTTTTTTAGCGAAGTCTTTATTACTATTCCGACTTCATGTTATTATTGTTATGAAAAAGTAGAACTATACTATAAGCAAAAATTTAAATTAATATTAGTTAGGGGAGACTAGTTCGTTTTTCTTTTAGTCTCGGGACAAATATAAATATAAATATTTTTATAAAACAAGTTTTTTTGTATTTATTTTTTATTTTATTAAATTTCTACTCCCGAATATAGTACTTATATTTGTAAAAAATTAAATTCTAAAATTGACTGAAACCATTGAAAAATATAGACTTTAAAGAATATATCATTATCAAGGGAGCTGCTATTCACAACCTTAAAAATATTGATGTTAAAATTCCTAGAAATAAGCTTGTTGTTATCACCGGATTGTCCGGATCAGGCAAATCTAGCCTAGCTTTTGATACTTTATACGCAGAAGGACAACGCAGGTATGTGGAAAGTTTATCATCATATGCACGTCAGTTTTTAGGTAAATTAAACAAACCAAAAGTTACTTTTATTAAAGGAATTTCACCTGCTATTGCCATCGAACAAAAAGTAAATAGTATCAATCCAAGATCTACTGTTGGAACTTCAACTGAAATATATGATTATTTAAAACTTCTTTTTGCCCGAATTGGTAAAACCTATTCACCTGTTTCAGGAGATTTGGTTAAAAAAGATACGGTAAACGATGTGCTTTTATTTATAAAGAAAATTGAAGAAAAAACTAAATTGTTATTATTGGCTCCGATAAATGTCGATAAGAACAAGAAACTTGAAACCGTTATCAGCATATTAAAACAACAAGGTTTTGCGCGATTAAAGGTCAATGATCAAATAGTAAGAATAGAGGATTTTGATTTTAAAACTGAAAAAAACTTGTTTTTGGTTGTTGACAGAATTATTGTGCGGAATGATGAAGATTTTTATAACAGAATATCCGATTCCATACAAACCTCATTCTATGAGGGCAAAGGCACATGTTTCATTGAAAATTTAAACAACCAAACGCTCAAGGAATTTAATAATAAATTTGAGTTGGATGGAATCACTTTTTACGAACCCAGCACTCATTTATTTAGTTTTAATAATCCATATGGTGCTTGTCCAACTTGTGAAGGATATGGTAATATTATAGGAATTGATAGCGATTTAGTGATCCCAAATACTTCACTTTCGATCTATGATGATGCGGTTGTGGCTTGGAAGTCAGAATCTTTCGGTATCTATAAAGAAGATCTTGTATTAAATGCTTATAAGTTTGATTTTCCAATTCACAAACCATATTATCAATTAACCAATGAACAGAAACAAGTACTATGGGATGGAAATAAATATTTTAGAGGAATACATAAATTCTTTAAGCATCTGGAAGAAAAAAGTTATAAAATTCAATATCGTGTCATGTTATCACGATATCGAGGAAAAACCAAATGCACCAGTTGTCACGGTACCCGTTTAAGAAAAGAAACCACTTACGTAAAAATCAATCATAAAACCCTTACAGAATTAGTAGAATTACCCATTCAAGAGGTGATTGATTTTTTTAAAATCATCCAATTAAATGAGAATGACCAACAAATCGCCAAACGAATTTTAAAAGAAATAAGCAGTAGATTGAAATTTTTAAATGATGTAGGTTTAAACTACCTCACTTTAAATAGAAATTCAAATACATTATCAGGGGGTGAAAGTCAACGTATTAATTTGGCAACTTCTTTAGGAAGCAGTTTGGTAGGCTCCATGTATATTTTGGATGAACCCAGTATTGGATTACATTCAAGAGATACTGAAAAACTTATTAAAGTTTTAAAAAATTTAAGAGATTTGGGCAATACCGTAATTGTTGTCGAACATGACGAAGATATTATGAAAGTTGCCGATTATATCATTGACATTGGTCCTGAAGCCGGTTCATTGGGAGGTGAATTGGTCGCCGAAGGAAAATATGATGAAATTCTTAAATCAGACACGCTTACAGCTCAATATTTGAATGGTAAAATGAAAATTGAAATACCTTCATCCAGAAGATCTACAACTAATTATATTGAAATAATTGGAGCTCGCCATAACAATTTAAAAAATATAGATGTAAAATTTCCATTAAATTCTTTAACAGTAGTCACCGGTGTTTCGGGTAGCGGGAAAAGCACCTTGGTAAGGGATATTCTTTATCCAGCATTACAAAAAAAAATAAACAATTATGGAGAAAAACCAGGTCAATTTACAGAGCTAAAAGGAGATTTTGATAAAATAAAAAATATTGAATTTGTAGATCAAAACCCTATAGGAAGATCGAGCAGGTCCAATCCAATAACTTATATCAAAGCATACGACGATATTCGAGCTTTATTTACCGATCAAAAATTAGCAAAAATAAGAGGATTCAAAGCAAAACATTTTTCGTTTAATGTAGATGGAGGAAGATGTGAAACATGTAAAGGAGAAGGATCTGTGACCATAGAAATGCAATTTATGGCTGATGTTCATTTAGAATGTGAAACTTGTAAAGGCAGGCGTTTTAAAAAGCAGGTTTTGGAAATTAAATTTGAAGGAAAATCAATCAATGATATTTTACAAACAACAGTTGATGAGGCAATTTCGTTTTTTGACAAGTATAACCAACTTAAAATAATTAAAAAATTAAAACCCTTACAGGATGTTGGTTTGGGTTATGTACAATTAGGACAGGCATCTTCAACACTTTCCGGTGGTGAGGCCCAACGAATTAAATTGGCTTCCTTTTTAGTAAAGGGTTTATCTGGAGATAAAACATTATTTATTTTTGATGAACCCACAACAGGCCTGCATTTTCATGACATCAAAAAACTACTCGCATCTTTTGATGCTTTGATAGATAAAGGCCATACAATTATTGTGATTGAACACAATCTTGAACTTATTAAATGTGCCGATTTTATCATTGATTTGGGTAAGAATGGAGGAAAAGAAGGTGGTGAATTAATCGCTCAGGGAACTCCCGAAGAATTGGTCATGAATACTACCTCGTATACGGCACATTACCTAAAAGATAAACTCGTATAAAAAAAGACACCCTAACGAAGTTAAGATGTCAAATTAATTTATAAATAATTTACGTCTTATTTTTCCAAGCTTTCTAAATTATCTTTGGCCAAAACAAAATCAGGTTGAATTTTAATGGCTTTTGCAAAACTTATTTTTGCAGCATCCATGTTTTTTAATTCTATTTCTATAAGTCCTTTTAAGTATTGTATCGCAGCAAATAGTTCAATTTGTTGGGTATGACTTTGATTGATTGAAAAGGTAACTTTAAATTTTCCCTCATCATTCATAGTTTCGGTCTTTTTAATGGCCGTATAAGCTTCATCATATTTTTTCATTCTATAATTCAAACTAGCCACAGTATAAGCATGATAGTTATTATTAGATAAGTTTAGCAGCTTAACATAAACTTCAGCTGCTTTTTCTAAGGCACCAAGAGACTCTAATGAAATTGCATTCATTTCCATCATATCAATATGTTCCGGATCTCTCTTTAATACTTCAGTAGTCAACATAAAACATGGCCCATAATTTCTTGAGGAAAAATAGGAATAAGCCAAACTATCTTTATAAGTACTATTTTCACCTTCCAAAACAATTAGAGCATACAAACTTTTAATAGAAACCGCAACATCACCCCATTTTTTTGCATTACTTAAAATTTCTTTTTCTATTTTAATATTTTCAATATTACTACTTTGAGCATAGCTATTCGACATAAATAGGATTGCTACTAATATTAATAAGCTATATTTCATCATTTATACATATTAAATTATTGTTTTCAAAAATATTCATTTTAATCTTAATAAAACCTAAAATTTTAAATTCTTGAAAATAAAACACCATCAATGGTCTTATTAAAAAAATGATTTAAAATTTTTCCACAAAAAAACGTTCAAAAAAAATTGAACGTTTTAATTTGGGTGGAAGACCGGGTTCGAACCGGCGACCCTCGGTACCACAAACCGATGCTCTAACCAGCTGAGCTACAACCACCATTTGTTTTAACGAATATACCTCACAGTAAATGCGGCTGCAAATGTAACTATTTTCTATATTTTTCTAAAGTTCTTTTTAAATTAAATCACCTAATGATTTTATGGCAACATAACGTTCTACTTGAAAGCCTTCTGCATAGTCAGCACCGATGAGTCTTCCCAGATCCCGAGCGCGATACTTGACACTCTCAAAAAAGTTTTTTGAAGAAATAGGAGAATTTGGTTCTATACTATTTGGATCATAAAATTGTGATTTATAAGCACTTATCGATGCGTTTTTTGTCTCAATAAAATCATTTACCTCAACAACAAAGTCAGGTTTTAAATTTTTCCATTGTATATAATGATAAACCTGTTTGGGTCTCCAAGCCTCTTGGTTCACACCTTCATATTCGGTTTTTATTTTTCTCAATCCCGATAAAAAGCAAGCATCACTTACCAATTTACTGCCTTTTGAATGATCGATATGCCTATCGTCAAAGGCATTACATAAAATTATCTCGGGCTGGTATTTTCTTATCATTTTTACAACTTCCAGTTGATGAAATTTATCATTCAAAAAAAATATATCAGCGAAATTTAAATTCTTTCTTAGTATCACTCCTAATATTTTAGCAGAAGCAGCTGCTTCTTTATCTCTTATTTCAGCAGAACCTCGAGTTCCTAATTCGCCACGAGTAAGATCCAAAATTCCTACTTTTTTACCTAAAGAAACTTCCTTGGCAATCGTCGCTCCACATCCTAATTCCACGTCATCCGGATGTGCACCTATTGCAAGTATATCAAGTTTTATCATATTGTTGCTTTTTTAATGCCTGAACCAAATCATCTATTATATCTTCCTTATTTTCAATACCTACCGAAAGCCTTAATAAATTATTTGAAATACCTTGTTTTATCTTTTCCTCTTCTGTTAAGGAAGTGTGTGACGTTAATGCAGGCATCAAAATCGTAGATTCAACACCTGCCAAACTCATAGTGGGCTTTATCATTTGTAAAGATTTCTGAAAATCTTCAACGTTATAATAATCTTTTAATTCGAATGATAGCATGCCTCCAAAACCATGCATCTGTCTTTTTGCAATTTCATAATTGGGATGACTTTTCAAACCGGGATAATAAACTTTTTCAACAGCGGGATGATTGTCTAAAAACTCCGCGACAAATTGAGCGTTTTCATTGTGTTTTTCAACTCGAATCCCCAATGTCTTCATGCTTCTTTCCAATAAGTAACACATAAAATCACTTATATTACCACCAAGATTTTTTCCTCTGTTAAATATTTCTTGAATATGTTTTTTTGTCCCTACAACGACGCCCGCCAACATATCGCTATGACCACCCAAATATTTTGTGGCGCTGTGAATGGAAATATCGATTCCGAAATCCAAAGGTGTTTGATTTATAGGAGAGGCAAATGTATTGTCAATCATTGTAATAATATCATTTCTTTTTGCCAGTTTTGCTATTGCCTCAATATCAGTAATGGTCAGCAAAGGATTTGAAGGTGATTCGATGAAGATTACTTTTGTTTTATTTGTAATTTTTACTTCAAAATCACTCACTTCAACACCTTCGGAAAAAGAATAGTTTATTCCAAATTTCTCTAATTCTTCAGAAGCAAATCTAAATGTACCTCCATAAATTTCATTCTGAAAAACCACATGATCTCCGGGCTTTAAAAAAGCTAGTAAAGAAGTACTAATTGCTGCCATTCCTGAGGCAAATGGCAAACCTGCTTCAGCATGCTCCAATGCCGCTATTTTATGGGCTATTACTTCTTGATTTGGTGTATTAAACATACGTGGATAGCGTATAGGATCTACATCTAAATATGGATAAGAATTTGCCATAAATATAGGTGAAACAGCACCTCCAAACTGGGTGTCTTTTATTTCACCATCATGAATGCATATTGTGTGTTTTCCTTTTTTTTTCATTTGACCTAAATCATCTAATTATAATGAATTTTTAAATTTAATACGATACTTATTCATTTTTTAATAAGCTCAAATATACATCAATTCCTCTGAAATTTTTGTGAATAATCAGCTTAAGTCAGCCAATAAAACCTCTTTTATTTTACACAAGAACACGATTTTTGGCTACAACTATACATCAGTTTTTTAAGACTTATTTTTTTAAATTTTAAAACCCAACTGCCATATCATCACCTCTGGGATCTGCACCAGCTTCTAACTTTCCATTAGGTAATACAAGTATGGCATCAACTTTTCCTATTATTTTAGAATCATTTTGTTCAATACGATATCCTTTGTTTCTCAAATCTCGAAAGCTAACAGTGTCAAATATATTTTCAAAAAGTATCAAATCCGGCAACCATTGATGATGAAATCTAGGTGCTGCAACAGATTCTTGCATGCCCATATCAAATTCAAACACATTTAAAATATTTTGTAAAACCGAAGTAATTATCGTGGATCCACCGGGTGATCCTAAAACCATTTTCAATTGGCCGTTTTGTTCAACAATGGTAGGTGTCATAGAGCTTAACATTCGTTTTTCAGGTTCTATGGAATTTGCTTCAGCCCCAATCAATCCATACATATTTGGAACGCCCACTTTTACACTCAGATCATCCATTTCATTATTGAGAAAAAAACCTGCTTCTTCAATATAAACTTTTGAACCATATCCTGCATTCAATGTATTGGTTACAGCAATAGCATTTCCAAATTGGTCGATAATTGAATAATGTGTGGTTTGATCACTTTCTATTACATCAATATTACCGTGTGAAACATCCGTTGATTTTGTAGCGGTGTCCCATGAAAAATCTTTCATCCTATTGTTGTTATAAGATTTAGATTTCAGAGTTTCCAGCGGAACATTATTAAAGTCAGGATCGCCTAAAAAATAAGCTCTATCCGCATAAACCCTTCTTTCAACTTCGGTTAATAGTTGTATATACTCTAACGAATTATGTTTAAGTTTTACTATATCATAAGGTTCTATACTTTTGAGCATTTGCGCAATACTAATTCCACCGCTTGATGGTAATGACATAGAAATAATTCGAATATCTTTATAGTTGGCTGTTATTGGTTCACGCCATTTTGCTTCATATTTTAATAAATCTTCTTTGGTGATAATACCTCCCAATCCTTGCACATAGTTTACAATTAAATCGGCCGTTTTGCCTCTATAAAATTCATCTCTGCCACGATCTCTTATTCTCTCGAATGTCGCTGCAAGTTTGGGATACTTTATGGTATCTCCTTCCTTCCATTCACGATCCAAAAAAATAATCCTTTGATTGGCCTTTTCAAAATGAACCCTGCTTTTGTTTAATCTTCGAGCTTGTTTTTCTGTAACAATTACACCTTTTTTTGCCAAATCTATGGATGGCTGAATCAAATCGGCAAAGGGCATTGATCCAAATTTTTCATGAATTTTAAATAATCCCGCAATGGTTCCCGGTACGCCAACAGCCAGGGCACCTAAAGTACTTTTCCCGGGTACAACTTCTCCATGTTCATCCAAATACATATCTCTTGTTGCTGCAAGGGGAGCTTTCTCCCTATAATCAATAGATCCAATTGCTCCATCATATTTTCGGTAAACGGCAAACCCCCCTCCTCCAATATTTCCGGCTACAGGATAAGCTACAACCAAGGCCAAATCGGTTGCTATCATCGCATCAAAAGCATTCCCTCCTTTTTTTAAAATCGAAATACCAATGGCCGAAGCTTCTTCCCGGGCACTAACAATCATGGCTTTTTCGGTAATTAAACCAATTTTCTTGACCTGCTGACCTTGCTTTTCTTTACATTGTATTAGCGAAATAGCAACTATAATTAAGGTAATTATTCTATTCATATTTTATTATTCGGTATCATTTTGAGATAAATCTCTCTTAATTTCTTCTAATTTTAGGGCTGAAAAGTTACACAGCTCTTCAAAAAAAAGAGTAAAATCCTGATCAAATTCTTTATAATGTTCGTTTAGATCATCAATGGCCAAATGCATTTTAGACCTTTCTTTTGTTCGTTTATTCATACCAATCAAAACTTTCTCAATACCTTCTAATTTTGCATAATTCGTCAACCAATCATTTTGTATCATAAATGGCATCATATATTTAATCCTTTCGGGAAGTATTTTATAATGATCGTGTAAAATAGAATAAAATGTGTGTACATAGGATTGAAGTTGGATTTTAGAATAATCATTCCAGTTTCTAGCCAAAAAATGGTCGTAAAAAATATCAATAATCACGCCTTTATAATGTCCATATTGGCTATCTAGGCGCCTTTTACTTATTTTTACAATATCATTATTGTCTGTGAACCAATCAATTTGGCGATGCAATAAGATACCTCTTTGTATTTCTTTAGGGAATAATTCATATTTTTTACCTTTGATTCCATCAGCTATAAAATTGCCAATTTTAACAAAGTCATCATCCCCAGAAAGGTAGATATGAGCCAAATAATTCATAGAATCTTCTCATTTAAAAACATTGTAAAATACATTTATTTTATGATTTAAGATAAAAATCATTCTGTTATTATAATTTTTAATAATTTTGCATTCCACATGGATGATTTCTCTCCACAAGAAGGAATTTTATATTTTTAATAAAATTCATTTTTCTATGTTAGTAAAAGATAAAAATTTATCGATAAACTATATCGCTCTTGAAGATAAGTATGGAGCACATAATTATCACCCTCTGGAAGTAGTTTTAAAAAAAGGTAAAGGGGTTTTTGTTTGGGATGTTGAAGGAAAAAAATATTATGATTTCCTTTCAGCTTACTCTGCTATTAATCAAGGACATTGCCATCCGAAAATTATCAATGCCTTAAAAGAACAAGCTGATAAACTTACACTGACTTCACGTGCATTTTATAATGACAAGCTTGGTGAATATGAAAAATTTGTCACGAATTATTTTGGTTTTGACAAAGTACTTCCAATGAATACTGGAGCTGAAGCAGTAGAAACAGCCATTAAGTTATGCCGAAAATATGCTTATGAAAGAAAAGGAATTCCAGAAGATCAGGCAATTATTATTGTTTGTGAAAACAACTTCCACGGAAGAACAACGACCATTATTTCTTTTTCAAATGACGAGACTGCACGAAAGAATTTCGGGCCATTTACTCCGGGGTTTATCAAAGTACCTTATGATGATATCGATGCTTTAAAACAGATCCTAAGAACAACCGAAAATATAGCCGGGTTTTTAGTAGAACCTATTCAAGGTGAAGCCGGTGTTTTTGTACCTCATGAGGGTTACTTAAAAAAAGCTAAAGAAATTTGTGAAGAAAATGAAATTTTATTTATCGCGGATGAAGTTCAAACCGGAATTGCCAGAACAGGTAAATTACTGGCTGTAAATCATGAAAATGTTGAACCTGACATTCTCATTTTAGGAAAAGCTCTTTCCGGAGGGGTTTATCCGGTATCTGCCGTTTTTGCAAATAACCATATCATGGAGGTTATCAAACCCGACCAACACGGTTCAACTTTTGGTGGCAACCCTTTAGCTGCTGCTGTAGCCATAGCGGCTTTGGAAGTTATTGAAGAAGAAAACTTAGCTGAAAATGCGAATAAACTTGGGAAAATTTTCCGGAAAGAACTGGGAGCATTTGCAGAGAACAATGATTTGGTAAAATTGATACGGGGAAAGGGGTTGTTAAATGCTATTCTTATTAATGATGCCGAAGATAGTTCAACAGCTTTAGATATTTGTATTAAATTAAAAGATAATGGTTTATTGGCAAAACCAACCCATGGCAATATTATCCGTTTTGCACCGCCACTTGTCATAACAGAAAGTCAATTGATGGATTGTATATCAATCATTAAAAAAACAATTGTTGAGTTTTAAATAAAAATCACATCTTCTAAGAAAGTGGCTTTTGTAAAACCCCAAAAGGGGGACAGATTTACAATAACATAACCCTATTATATGTATACAATTTCTTTTTTTGGATTCGCATACCGAGTGGAAAGAGAACCACAAGGAACGCAAAGACAGGCACGAAGTTCACAAAGAATTCTCCGTGAACTTTGTGACTTTTGTGGCAAAAAATAAGACTTTCATATCCGAATGGTTTGGGCATGGCATAGCCAAAAGAACATGTGCACCAGCAAAGCAGGTGATTTTTCATTTAAAACCCTTCTGAAATATGTTCTAATTTTATCTTATCAATTAACATTATTCGTTTACTCTTTAATACCCCTAAGCCTTTCCAAAATATAGACGCTTTATCTAAACGTATTTTTTTGAAATTT
>SMVA01293355.1_pt1 | contig 31547 bp, 29 predicted proteins | sample 2456451 | NCBI WGS metagenome assembly SMVA01 (sample SAMN11095933, study PRJNA526329) | marine sediment metagenome | biome: Marine sediment; feature: Surficial sediment; material: Deep marine sediment; isolation source: Hadal surficial sediment | place: Pacific Ocean | collected 2014-05 | depth... | reverse complement strand
CGCAACTCCGGCTTGTCGCCCAATGTCAATAACGCTTCCCGGCAACCCATTTCAGCGCCTTTGCGTGCTACTTGCAAAACCTCGTCCACACTCATGTACGGATTGCCGGCTTGCTTTGGAACCTTGGCGTAGGTGCAGTAATGGCAGACATCGCGACACAGTTGTGTCAACGGTATGAACACTTTTTTCGAATAGCTGATCAGATTGCCATGTGCACGATCGCGCAGCACGGCAGCAGTGGACACGAGCGCCGGCAAGTCTTCAACCAGGGCCAATGCTCGCGATTCCTCGCCGTCAGGCAATCTACCACTCATCGCATCATCGAGAATATCTGTGGTGTCGTGAAGCAGGCCGAGACCGGCTACAAACTTGAACGTGTGGCTTTGTTGCCAGGAACCGTCGCCAATATAATGTTTGCACAATGCAAACAAGTCAGCGGCATCGTTAACGTCCAGAGACAGCCTGGAAGCGTCGATAGTCTTAACGTCAAGTCGCAGCTCTCGAGCAGCCCTCAAGTGGCGTTGGTAGCTGTTCTGCCCATAGAGGAACGGAACTCGCGCCGGCAGTGATGTCAGCATGGCATTGGTGCCCGTCCCGTGACGGCAGCCCAACAAAATCAAGTCGCTGTACTCGCCGGCGTCGATTAATTTGCTCAGGTCTGACGGACGTGCCATCGGAATGTCACCATGCAAAATGAGGGCGCGCTTGATGCCCTTCTGGTACAGGTAATCAGTTGCCGCGGTGACAGCGCTGTTGAGGTTTTCATCGTCGTCGATATCGAGAACTTCAGCTCCGTATTCCGCGGCCAATGGCACCACATCGGGATCCCTGCTCACGAGCAATGTCCCCTCAATCTGCGGGCAACCCTGCGCAGCAGCAAGCACGTCTTGTAACATAGCCCTCATCAGGCCAACGCGTTGCTCGGGGGTTAGAACCGATGCCAAGCGGGTTTTAACCGGGCTCAAGGTCTTCAGCGGTAAAACGATCCACATAACTATCTCTCAGACTCTTTATCCGGGCCGGGCAAGCCGCGACGCGAACTGCAAACAGTCACTCGCGAGCTTAACGCGGTCGTCCAGACTTTCCATCAGCGTATTGCAGCAATGCAAACGCGTCGGAATCTCGACTTCATCGACCAGCCCACGATCCTGATCGTCCAGTACGAATCCGTCCAGCAAATCACCGTAATGGTAATACACACCGAGAGCTGATAACTCCAACCCCAGTTCATGCATCATCTTCGCAGTCGGGCCCTTGATAGCCTTGTTGGCGACGATCGGTGATACGGCGACGACTGGCGCCCGGTGCTTGCGCAGCCTGTCCCGAATCTCACCCAACGCCAAAATCGGTGCGACGCTGACAAACGGATTCGACGGACAGATCATGATAGCAGTCAGGGCCGGGTCTTCCAGGGCATTTTCGAATTGCGCCTTTACTCTGGCAACTGTTTCAAAAATACTCATAACCCGTTTCAGTTATGCGCCCTTGCGTAGTGCAGGCAACACGTGGTCACCCAGCAATTCAAGTTGCTCAAACCAGCGGTCGTAACTGAGCCGCATATCGAAGACAAGGTGGTCAACACCTGACTCCGCGAATTTTTCGATCTCTTCAATCACTTCTTGCGGTGACCCGGCAATCAGTGAACCCTCAATATCTTCTGCTGTCTTGAACTCACCGGACTTCGGTTTCACCCACCACTTGCCGCGCTCATTTGCCCAGCGCAACAGGCCATCAATACTGAGATTCCGCCAGGCAGCCTCGTGCGTCTTGCCAATGGAGGTTGGCGGGATAATGCCGACAGTGGGAACCGAACGTCCGGCTGCGGCCGACAATTCCGTCATTTTTTCGAGTCGCTTCTCAACTGTCTTGAGCGTCGTGCGGCCCGGCATCCAGCCATCACAATACTTGACGGCAAGCCGGGCTGAAGCAGGCGTTGCACCGCAGTACCAGAACGGAATATCGCCATCCGGTTTTGGATCGAGGTTTACGTTTTTGAACGAGTAATGATCGTCGCTGTAGGACACGTCGTTTTCGTTAAATACTCTCTTGAATACATTGGCATTGGACTCGACTAATTCGGGGCGAAAAATGCCGCCCATGCCGATCGCCTCGAATTCGTGATCAAACGTACCTGCGCCAAAGCCGATAATAAAGCGGTTGCCCAGCAGCTTGGTCATCGTGCCGAGACAAAGCGCCGTATGCAGCGGATGCCGGAAAGGAATCAAAGAGCCTGTGCCGAGCGTAATCTTGTCCGTCACGGCGCCAAGTACAGAAAGTGTCGTCAGTGCCTCGTAGAACGTTGTGTTGGCTGCTTCCATTTCCGCATGAGGCTCGAAAACCAGGTGATCGCGAACCCAAATCGAGTCGAAGTTCAATGCCTCCGCCATCCGCGCTCCGTTAATGAGTCGGTCACGCGTGGCGTACACGCCGAAATGTGGCATCAACAATCCGAACTTCATATTCTTGGTCTTATCAGACATGAACCCCTCCTTGTTGTCCCGCTGACCGAATGTGGAGATTTCCTCGTTTCATATGGGCTTGAAACCAATCCACGATTGCTGGCGTCACCTGGTCACCATACGTTTCGTAAGCCGCATAATGAGTTGTATGTCTTTGCATGATCAGCTTCTTCGGCTCGATAGCTCCTTCGTACAAAGCGATCGCATGATCGGTCGGCGTCGTGGCATCTCCCTCAACACCAATAACCAACAGGGCGGCTACCTTGTGGACGACATCAATCGGCTTGTACTGGCAGATCGCCTCGGCACTGCGCAGCAAAACCTCCTCCTGAATTCGCCCATCAACATCTTTCTTTATAGAAGTCTTCTTGCGCTCAGGTGTTGGCACCATGATTCCTGTGCGCGGATGGACTTTCTTGCCTTTGCCTGTAAGGACACGCTGCTTTCTGTCTTCTTCGAGAGACGCCTGAAAATCGAGCCACTCATATTCTGATCGCATACGGTGCAGCCAGTCTTCTCCATCGGCAACCGGAACCTGGGAAACCACGCAGCTAACGCGTGCATCATGCGCGCCCAGCAAAATGGAGTTTCCACCGCCTGTTCCGCCCGAACCGAACGCACCGATGTTGTCGGCGTCGATGTCGTCTCTTGTTGTGAGGTAGGTGACCGCGTTGATCAGATCTTCAAGCTGCATTGCGGGCAACAGGATGTCATTCGCACCCTCGGAATCCCCAAAACCACGATAGTCGAAAATCAGTACAGCAAAACCGGCTTCCGTGAGTGCATGGTGATAGCGAAGGTATAACTTGGCGTCCTTTAAGCCCAGCCAGCCGGGTCCTTGCACAATAGCCGGACAAGGCGACTCGGACACTTCGGGCATGCGAAGAATGCCCGCGATAAGCAGTCCCTCGCTATAAAATGAAATTCGTTCCTCGCGCATAACAGCTTCAGCTCCCTAAATTATCTGTCGGTTACGCTGAATGCCCGGAAATATGCCGGAATCAATGTAACCATATGTTTTTGTCTAACTTTACCCGGCCCGCATTCAGCGTTTGCTACAAACGGAATGAAATCCATTCGCTACCATCGGTCGAGTATCCGTTTATGTATACATTATACGACAACCATTCGGGCAAATCACTGATCTTTTTCGCGTCTATCGCTTACGTACCAGGGTCAATCCATCACCAACCGGGTTGACGCTCACATCCACTCGCGAGTCTTTGAATACTCGGACGTTCAAATCACGAATGGCACAGGTGTCGGCGTCTTGTACTTGCTGATCCGCGACTCTGCCCTTCCAGAGCGTATTATCGATCAGTATCAGCCCACCGGAGCGCACCAGTCGCATGCCCAAGTCATAGTAGTTGCAGTAATTGACCTTGTCCGCGTCGATGAATACCATGTCGAAACTGAGTTCCTGGCCCTCTGCCAACATGCCTTCCAGAGTCTCAATGGCCGATCCGATGCGCAATTCGATCTTCTCGGCGAGCCCGGCGGCCTGCCAATGACGTCTGGCAACGTCAGTCCATTCAACGTTGACGTCGCAGGTGATTAACTCGCCGTCTTCGGGCAAGGCCTGCGCCATCCACATGGCGCTGTAGCCGGTATAGGTGCCAATTTCCAGAATGCGTCGCGCGCCCAGCACTTTGACCAGCAACGCCAGCAGCTGACCCTGATCCGGGGTAATCTGCAGTACCGCCATCGGCTCAAGGGCGGTTTCTTCGCGCAAGGCGCACAGCGGCTTACTCTCCTTCAAGCTAACCGCCAGCATGTACTGATAAAGGCGCTTGTCCATGTTGATGAATTGTTTGTCCATTAGCGTTCCTTCAAACCCTGCAGACATTGATCAACCTCATCCTGGTGCGGCACAGGGAGTCGTTTTTTCGGCTTGGCATGATGATAGGCATCGCGATCTTCGATACGGCGGATCCAGTCTTGAACGGCCGGGTGTCCCACCCAAAGAAAATCGAATAAGAGGTGCTCAACCCGATCGACAAAGGTCGCCACGGCAATGTCTGCCAGCGAAAAGGTGTCGCCGGCCAACCAATCTGTTCGCGCCAGATCGTCTTCCATTCGCGTAACGATTTTTCGCATTTCGCCGATCGCTGCCTGCACGGCGGCAACATCGACCGGACCCGTTGTCCACTCACGGTACGCCTTGCGCCGCTCCGGCATGGGATGTGCGGCGACCCGTAAATCCATTTCCTTTTCCGACAGACCTTTGAAGCGCTGCTTTATCATTAACTGAAACGTCGCAGGTCGCACCGAATGATGGATCACATCATCCTGATACTTTGTCCAGATTCGCATCCGCGCACGATCAAGTGGGGATCGCGGCATCAATCGGGGATCCGGAAAGACTTCATCCAGGTATTCGTTGATGACGCTGGATTCGGAGACGATATTCCCTTCGTGTACAAGAGTCGGTACAACCCCGCCGGCATTGATCTGCAGATATTCAGGCGTCAGATTTTCAAACTTGCCCAACACGACCGGGTGCGCCTGCCATTCAAGCCCTTTTTCTGCCAGGCAAAACCTGACTTTGAATGACATTATGGAGTCTGAATCGTGATACAGCTCGAGCATTACAGACCTCGAAAACCGTTGGCTGGTTTGAAGCTATGGTTGGCATCAGCGTTTAAGTATACAATATATTTAATACGTGATACGGTGAAAAACCGTCTGAGTATCATGGCAGGTAGTGGACGGGCGCGACCAGAAACATTCGCCTGGTTACTGTGTCAAAGCATCGGGCGCCACCGTTTCGAGTGGTAACTCGACCGTCGCCTGCAAACCTTCGCAGGCGACGGTCGACTTGGCTGGCTCGTAAACAGAGGTGCTATTGCCCATGTATCAACCCATGATTCAAAAATCGTATTGCCGCATCCTGATCCTTGCCATCGCGCTTATCGGTTTGCCGACGATGGCGCAGGATATACAGTACGGGCAAACGACGTTCCCAAATTCCGGTGCGGATGAAGCACAGCAGTCTTTCATGGAAGGTCTGTTAATGCTACACAGCTTCGAATACTCGGACGCGAGGAAAGCATTCCAAAGAGCCAGTGCGATCGACGAAAGTTTCGCGATGGCCTATTGGGGCGAAGCGCTGACGCACTATCGCGTCCTCTGGAATGAGATTGAGCTGGAGAAGGTACGGGACGCACTGGGCCGGTTGGGTGAGACACCAAAGGCACGCGCGGACAATGCGCCGACGCAGCGCGAAAAAGACTACCTTGCCACCGTCGAGATCCTGCTTGACGAGGGCGAAGATTCGACCAGGGCTGTGCGCTTTGCAGAAGCGCTGGAAATTCTGGCCACGGATTACCCGGATGATGAGAACGCAGCGGCATTTTATGCCCTGGCGCTGCTCGGTAGTAGCGGAGCGGACCGTGATTTCGCCATTTATATGAAATCAGCCGCGGTGTCCGAAGCGGTGATTGCGAATAATCCCCGTCATCCTGGCGCAGTGCATTACCTCATACACGCTTATGACGATCCGGTGCATGCTCCCCTTGGCCTGCGCCCTGCTCTGATGTATGCGCAGATTGCACCCGCGGCGACACATGCGCTACACATGCCCTCTCATATCTTCTTCCCCATGGGCATGTGGCAGGCGGCGACTGACATTAACTTGCGATCCTATGCCGCCGGTCAGGCCTGGGGAGTCAAGAACGGCAAGCCTGTCAACGGCAGTGGCGCGCATGCGCTGAGCTGGCTGGTCTATAGCTTGTTGCAGGAAGGCAGAATTGCAGAGGCCAGAAGTCACATGCTGGAATTCCAGGATCTGGTGAAGCAGGAACCGGCACGGACAGGGCAATTCGTAGAAACCTGGGCGTCGTACGTAATTTCAACAGATTTTGCCGATGTGGAGTTTGTGAATTTCGACTTGGACGCAAGCAAGATGCCGTCGCGGCAATCATCGATGATTTACTTTGTCAAAGCTGCGGCGGCGATAAATTCCGGCGCACTTGATGTGGCCGAGTCCAACTTGCGGAGCCTGGCCGCGCTGGAAATGAAATTGAATGATCTAAACTGGTCGGAAAAGGCTCAGGATGTGATGGTCCTCGAATTGCAGGCGTTGCTGCAGAGGGCTCGGGGCAACATGGCTGAGGCAGTGTCATTGTTAGAGGAGGCAGCGTCGCTTGAATACTCCATGCCGCGCCGCTTCGGTCCACCATGGCCACCAAAACCGGCTCATGAGCTACTGGGCGAATTGCTGGCAGAACAAGGTGATTTTGGCGCCGCTATGCGGCAGTTCAAGATGGCACTTTCGCTGGCCAGGAACCGGACGCCATCTTTGCTGGGCCTCGCTCGCGCGGCCAGCGCTCTTGATCGCGAAGATGACGCACGCAGAGCCTATCAGTCACTGCATGACAATTTGCAGCGCGCGGACTCCAATTTTGCGACATTGCAGGAAGCGCAGGAACACACGAAATCAGGAACAACTTGATAAGGACCCAACTATGAAATCTGCAGTATCTCTGCTGGTGTTGACATCTTTTCTTGCTCATACGGCCGTCGCCGACCTTGATTGGGCTTATCCGAAATTCGATCCCAACCATCCCCCAAGCGGCATCGACGTTAACGCGCCGCGCACTATTCCAGGAAGCGACAAGACATACACACTGTTGGAAATAGACGACGACCTCAATCCGCCGGTCTGGTTTCCTGACGACAATCCGCCCATGCCGGAAATCGTGATCCATGCCGAAAATCCGCTAAAAGCATGTACCGCCTGCCACATGGCATCGGGTATGGGCCACCCGCAATCAGGGCATCTTGCCGGATTGCCTGTCAGGTATTTCGTTGCTCAGATGGCGGATTTCGCATCCGGCACACGCAAGGACAGCGCCAGCTGGATGAACAAATTTGCGGTGGCTATTTCGCCGCAACAGGTAAAGGAGGCCGCTGAGTATTTCGCGGCGCTGGAACCGAGGGCCGGTTGGTTCAAGGTAATCGAATCCGACACCGTTCCGAAAAGCTACATTGGCGAAAGCCGCCTGCGCCTGCGTGCTCAAGATGGCGGCAGCGAACCTCTCGGTGAGCGACTGGTGGTGCTTGCGCAGAACGAAGAGTATGCGATTTCCAAGCACCCTTACTCCGGCTTCGAAGTTTATGTGCCGGTTGGCAGCGTCGCCAGGGGCAAAGACCTGGTTACCACAGGCGGCGGTGGCACCACCATCGCCTGCGCCCTTTGCCATGGAACAGACCTGAGGGGTCTCGGTGATGTGCCACGAATTAGTGGCAATGATCCAACCTACGTCGTCCGCCAGCTGAACGACTTTCGATCGGGTGATCGTGCCGGTCCGTTGAGCGCCTTGATGCAACCGTCTGTCGCCAACCTGAGCGAGGCTGACATGACCGCCATCGCAGCCTACCTGGCATCGCTCGACCCTGCACCCGTTACACGGTCGGTGACGCAACTACCAATGGATGACATACCCCATGAGCTCGAATTACCGAACCCCTGTGACAATACGGCGACGCGCCTTTGGGGACCGGATGATGAACTGGGCAACCTGAACTACCTCACAGAAGAGCGCGTTCGACAAAATCTTGGCTTGATTCGATTGGGTAAAGTCTATGCACTGTCACATCCGCTGGACCCCGGCCAGATGGGTTTTACGGCGCATCTGGACACGAAGAGCAACCTCGGAGAGTGGCCGGGCAAGAACGGCAGCACGACGATATTTAACAATGAGGAGCTAATTGGCAACAGCACCTATAACTCGAAGACCTCCGGATCCTTGCTGACGTCGCTCGGTACACAGTTCGACGGGTTTACCCATACTACGCAAAGCGGCGTCACTTATAACTGTTTCAATGTTCGCGAACCGCAGTATCACCGTCTGGCCGAGGGCGACCCTGGTGACTTGCCGAACGGCGATCCCGGCGACGACTATGTCTTTCGGGGCCATACGAAAATGGGCATTGAGAATGTCGGAACTTTGATCGTACGCGCCATTTTAATCGACCTGGCAACACCACTGCGTGAAAAAGAAATCGCCGCAGGTCGCGACCCCGGAAAGTTTCCGCCATTCGACTACGAGTTCAGCTCCGAGGAGATTGAGCTGGCTATGGTCAGACAGGGACTTACCCTGGATGATATCAATCCCGGCGATGCGATCCTGTTTCGCACCGGCTGGGCCGGCCGCTACTGGACTTCAAACCCCAGCGATCCGCGCGATGAACGCCTGAAATATCTCAACGGCGGCAAGGACACGTTCGGGCCAGCGGGCCCGGGACTCGGCGCACGCGCAATACAGTGGTCGGTCAACCGTAAGCCTGTCATGGTCGGTGGCGACAACAAAAGTATTGAAGCCACGGTAAAAAATCCACGCTTCAAGTTTGAAAACTTCGGCCATCTGAGTTGGCTCAACAATGGCATTTACATGATGGAGGACCTTGACCTCGAAGTCATTGCCGAGACCTGCGAGAAAGAACGCGCGACACAAATTACAGCATCCGGACAAGCAACGGACAAGTCCTGTTACATCTCGACGCTGATCGTTTCGACGATACCGATCAAAGGTAACGGTGGATCACCGGTCGCACCGATTCTCATCCGATGAAGTTTGTGCATAAGCTGACCATCGCCTTGTGTGTGCTGGGCCTGTCGCAGACTGCTGCTGCATCCGAGCCGCATGAACTAAGACTGGTATTGTTTGGCGGCATTATGGCCACGGGTATTTACGTTGCCGAGGACACGGGCCTGTTTGCCGAAGAAAACCTGCAGGTGTCCGTAAAGAATACGCCGAACTCCATCTACCTTATGACTGAACTGGTCAAAGGCAACTACGATATCGCACAGGCGTCGATCGACAATTTTTTCGCTTATCAGTCCGGACAGGGCGCGGCCCCGCTGGACAGGGCTCCCGACCTTAGAGTCATCATGGGTGGCTCAACGATGAAGCTGGACCTCGTCGTTTCACAAGACGTCAATTCCTATGGCGACATCAGAGGCGAGACTCTCGGTGTCGATGCGCTGACGACTGGCTGGGCATTCGTACTAAAGGAAATGCTGCACGAGGGCGGACTCGGTGAATCTGAATACAAATTCGTCGAGACCGGCAATACGGCGAAACGGGTCGACGCGCTAAAGAACGGAGAGTATCGAGCGACACTCCTGGTCGGCAACTACATTAACCAGGCCTACGCCGCAGGCTTCAAACACCTGGACGACAGCCTGGCCCGGCTCGGGCCGTACCAGGGCTCGAGTTTTGGCCTGAGCGCAAGCTGGGCCGCCGAAAACCCTGGTACTGTCGTTGCGTTTATCAGGGCCTACACCAGGGCCATGGACATTGTTTACGATCGGGACCGCCGCGAGGAAGTGGTCACCATCGTCAGCAGACGCACATCTATGGATCCTGCCATCGCGCGCAAGACTCTGGATCAGATGACCTCTGGCGAGTATGGCTTTACACCGCGCGCTGCTCTCGATATGGAAGGCGTGAAAACGGTCATTTTCCTGCGCGACAAATACGGCACACCAAAAGCGGACCTCGCGAATCTCGACGATTTCGTGGATTTGACTTACTACGAGACTGCACTTGAGTCACTTGCGAAAACTTTGCTTCGGGAAAAGGATTCGATGTGATCAACATGAATGCTCTGTTTACACGATTCGGCAACCACTTCGACCTGGCGGGCCGCTTGTGTATCGCATTCATTTTCGTCCGCTCGCCCATCAGAAAGATCCTGGGCTAAGAGCGCTTCGAGGGAATGCTGGAAGAGCATGGCCTTACCGCCGAGCTGCTGCCCCTGGTCATCCTTACGGAACTTACGTGCGGCCTGGCGATAGCCTTCGGATGGAATACCCGGCTCGCGGCGTTTTTGCTGGCTGGATTTACAGCCGCCGCATCCCTGATCTTTCACATGGACTGGGAGGCACACTTTTCAGTCTACCTGCTGTTTTCCAAGAACATCGCTATATTCGGCGGTTTGTCATTCATTGTCGGCCATGGCGCCGGACGTTACAGCCTGGACGCGTACTTGGGCGCGAAACATAGTCAGCCTTGAGGCGGGTTGCTTACGAACCCAGTCGAAAGCGCAGTTTCACTACGAGCCGCTCACCCAGAGGCATATTCCACGACTGGCTGAACAGGTCACTGAACGGTTCCGGGCCCGTCAATAGGGAATCGCCCTTCGTATAGACCACGAACAGGTCCGATAATGGAGCGATTTGCCAGCGGTATCGAACCTGAAAAGCCAGTTCAGAAACGCTGAAATCGCTACTCGGTCCGGGTGGCTTCGTTACCGGTCTCAGGTTTGTACTGCCCGGGTCGAGCGTAAAGAATTCGTCTTCTCTTGCACGTACCCCCACCCATTGCAGCACCACGCGAAAATGCTGCCGGGCAGAGGCGAAATAATCGAGGCTGAGTTTTGGCAGGAAATGCGTCGAATCGAACGTTGCAAAGCTCTGATCTTGCTGGTGTAACAACCAGCCTTTCCTCTCCCGATACTCCAGCTCGACATCCAGGTTGAAATTGTGAGTAGGTCGCCAGTTGATGCCACCCGCGTACTGGTACGAGCGACCGCCAAGCGCTTCACTGTTACTGCGAATTTTTCCGAAAACGCTCATCGGTTTTGCAGCGTCAGTGTTGTAGCGGAGACTGAAATTACTTGATGCATCGCGTTTGAACGTGCCGTTGCCGAAGCTACTGCGATCATCATATCGATCGGCGAAGTACGACAGGTCCAGATCGACCCGGTGAAGATTATTCTGTGTCGCTTGCGCGTTAATTCCGACACCGCCGTTGGTCCTGAAGCCTGCTCCGTTCTCTGCGTAGCGAACAAATCCACCCAATGCAGCATCTCTGATTCGCGTCAGGTTGGACATGACGATCCGCGAACCATAGCGCAAATCCCGCGTGTCATTACGTACCTGAAATCCCAGATCGTTGATGTCGATTTTGTCGTCCAGATAAGTGAGCTGCAACTCGTGCTTAAGCCCCTGTCGAGGCGTGTACGTAAGATCGGTAAAACCACCCGTTCCCCGGCCGATTTCGTCAACGTCCGAATGCAGGATCTGGCCGGAGATATTCCAGACGCCGTTGCTACTCAGGCGACGAAAATCCACTCCATGAACTACAGCATCTGACTCCGGGTGCGCGACGATGGTCGAAACGAAACCCAGACTCCGGTATGCCACTCCGACATTATCTTCGTACAGAACACGAAACGCACCAAAATCCCGACCATCCTGGCGGTAGTACTGATCATCGACAAGAAACAGGGTCTCATCCTCCAGTGCGGCCAGGATCCCGTAACGAAAAGAGCCGATCTGGCCGGTTGCTTTTGCCGCGCCGAGTAAATCCGTTGGACGGAATTCCTCTCGTTTCGGCAACAACACTCCTGGCGGCAGCGCCGGTGGCCGGGGTCGGGCACCGATACGGCGCGTGTTGACGACTGTCAGTTTCGGGGCAAACTCGGATTCAGCCCGGGGTGACGTTGTGAATATATCCTGACCTTCCTGAAAAAAGAGTCGCTTCTCAGGAAAGAAAATCTCGTCGGCAGTGAGATTAACGACCGCATCGTCGGCTTCGACAGAGCCGAAATCTGGGTTAACTGTCGCTGTTAACTGGAAATTACTGGACGGCCGCCAGAATATGTCTACGCCTGTTTTGTATCGGTCAGTTTCGTCAAAAAAATCATAGGTCCCCGAAACATAGGGAAACAAACTCCATTGCCGGCGCGGATCCACTCCCTCGAGACGGAGTGGTTGCAAATCGCTGAGAAATTTCTGTTGCGTTTCCGGCAGAACCGGCCAACTCCAGCGCTCGTCGAGATGCGCCACTATGCGCGAGAGATAGAGCCCGATACGACGCACGCCTTCGACCTTCGGCATAGCCATTTGTGACCACGGAATAAAAAATTCGGCGGCCCAGCCATTAACGGTCGTCTTTGTCGCGCCATACCAGGCGCCGTCCCATTCGCGACTAAACTCTCGCTCCGGCTTCACCGTGCCATCCATCTGCACATCGCCGAGAGACAAGTTCATCCAGTACGCGTAGCGCCCTTCGCCCGAGGTGTCCAGCGTAAACGAAACGTTGTCGCGCCGTACACCGAACTCATCTCTTACCGTAAAGCGCTTGACGATGGTGTCTGCAGGCTGCTCCAGGTCGAATGACACGTACAGACCGTCTTCAGTGTAGAACATTCGGACTTCTGTCTTGTAGGGAGGAGTGGCGAGCGTGTCCGGCTCAACAACCCGGAACGTGTCAAAGGTCGGCGGCGACGCCCATGCCGCTTCATCCAGGCGGCCATCGATCGTAATGCCGGACTGCGCATGATCGATGCGAGGAATTGCGACGGGCTCGTGCCATTGTGTTTCTACATGCAACGACCCAACCGGATCAGCAACGTTCTCGCCGTCAGCGTTTGCTGTCGCGGCGAACAGCCCACATGAGCAACCGATAAGAGTCAGGAACCGCATCACAACCGCGCCGGTCCCGCGTACTGATTATTCAACCTATAAGTCCCTATTGTATTGATTTGTTCAAAATTATTACTTTGGTATACTGTATGCCTAAGCGTGTAAATAACATGCATCTTCCCCAGAATTTCTAAATTCCCGACACGAACTGACAACTATGATTCATCCAAAATACGCCGGGCTCCTTATGAGCCTTATCATTTCCTTTGGCATGAGTCTCGTCATGTCCTTCTCCATGATGGCGATCAACGTCGGATTTATCGAAAACTTCGGGATGCTCTGGATGAAGGCCTGGGCGACTTCCTTTCCGGTCGCTTTCCCGACCGCCTCCCTAATGGTTCCGATAGCAAGAAAACTGGTCGTGAAAATTACTGGCGCCCCACTCGGTCAGTAATTCGCAATAATCGGGAAGTCTGCCGCGTCAATGCGTATCAAATATCTCCTGGTATTGAGCAACCAGTTTTTGCACCGCCCGTTCCTCGCTAGCACTCGGTTGCTGCGGATTATTCGCAACAGGCATACTGCCGAACTTCAGCATGCTCGCCATAAGCAAAAGCCGCGCCTTGGACGCCGTAAGGTTGTTGCCTTCGATAAACACGTTGTACGGCCGCACCGCAGTAGGTCCTCCCGCATTGCCCCGCCCAACCGATACGACCGGCATTCCACTGTAGACAGCGATTTCCAATGCCCTTGTTTGTTCTGTCGTCATGTTTCCATATGGCGACTCACCTTCTGCAACGAATCCGGCGAGTGGGCTTGAGGCCAGCATTGCGTCGACCATGGCCAGGATATCGATAGCGGGTTCAGCGCGCGCACTTGATGATTGCTGGGAATAGTGAGCGATTTTTGCGCTGCTTATACGCGGAACGGATGCCCCGACAAGATAGCCATCCTGGTCTTTTGTGTTAACGACGATCGATTTCAGTTTACCTTTCTGTCTAAGCACGCCATTGACTGCATCTGGTAGCTTGCTCAGATTGACCTGCGACTTCCAAGTATGCAGCGTGAGCGGTTTGAAATAAATTACCACCGGTCCGGGCGCACCCATGCTGCCAAGCACTCCACCGTGGTCGCCGGTCGCAATGTAGCCGCCCGGCCGTGCGTCCGATTTTTGAACCTGCCGACTGGCAATAATTTTTTCGGCCTCGATGACAACTGCGCCAAGTTGGTCTTTTCCGTCAGCATCAGCCCATTTGGCCGACAGGATGTAATCCACGGAATCGATTATGTTTCGTGGGCCATCCGCCGAAAGCGTGCCTTGCGCGCGTTGCGCAGCGACGCCAACAATCGGCACTGTCGTGTCAGTAATAATATTCAGCCAGTAGATCGTTTCCTCGATGGACGGACTGGCTTCGAACCAAATGCCACCCGCGTATGCGCCTGACTTCAGCGCACGCTGGACCGAATTGCTGGCTCTTACGAGATCATGAAATCGGGTAAAGTTACCGAGGTGAAACGGTTTGTACGCGAACATATCGTCACCGAGCGTCTCTTCAGCAATATCTCCCTCGCCGACGTCGGTCCGCTCAGCTGCATCCTGGCCGCGCTTGTATCCACCCGATGGCAATGCCCGATAGAAATCGTAATCTGCCCTGGATGAAAGAGCGTTGGAGCGGCCTTCTCCATCCAGACCAAAAATACCCCTGTTGATTTCCTCAAATAGCCGCGATCCATCCGGGAAAAACGGCTGGCGGCACTGTTCCTGTGGTGCCCCGGAATAGCTGCAGTCGCCGTCCCAGGCGCTGCCATCTGCCTGCCTCGCCATGTAAGGCAGCAAGTACAGACCATCATCCGGCTTCAATAGGACTCTATAGACCGGCTTGTCGTAGGGACTGTTGCGTTCCGTACTGAACGACCCCTCGGCATCAACGTAGCCATCGACAGGCCCATAAAGAACGGATGCATCTCGTTCCAGCGGATGCGCACTATATGCCTCAACAAGAACCTCAACCGGCGCGGCCAGCCGTTGTGGTAGCAGGTGATCGAACTCATTGTCATCGAAGTGCTGCGAGGGTTTCAGCCCGTATTTTTCGCGAGCCTTGTTGCTGGTTATTAAGGAAGGACTGCTTTGAATCGTGGCACGAGGGCCAGAAAACACGGCAATTCTGGGCTTGTCCTGGGCGAACGAATTCGACGCCACGAGCACAAGATAAGGCATCAGAATCGCCAGCGCGACGGTCTTGCTTGGCACCTTGTTGCCCCCCGGGTTCATGTATACTGTATAATAGCATCATTAAATACACCAAACATCTGTGCGAGCCATAACTTGATTCAGTTATACAGCTGGCCCACTTCCAACGGCCGCAAGATTCATATCATGCTCGAAGAAACCGGCCTGCCCTATGAGGTTTACCCGGTCGACATCATGAAAGGCGAACAATTCCACCCCGAATTTCTCGCTTTCAGCCCGAATAACAAGATTCCGGCCATTGTCGACAGCAACGGTCCGGGTGCCAGGCCAATCTCCATTTTCGAATCGGGCGCAATCCTGATTTACCTGGCAGAAAAGACCGGCAAGCTTCTGCCTTCCGACCCGCGCGCAAGAATGCGTGTCTTGCAATGGCTCTTTTTCCAGGTGGCTGGCATAGGACCACTCTTCGGTCAGAGAAATCACTTCAGTCGCGCCGCTGAGACAAAGCATCCGTACTCGATCGACCGTTATGAAAACGAGTCGCGGCGATTGTGCAAGGTGGTTAATGGCGCACTCGAAGTCAATGAATATATCGCCGGTGACTATTGCATCGCTGACATCGCCATTTTTACCTGGATGCGGTCGTACGTCGACAGCGGTGGCGATATCGGCGAGATGCAGCATCTCAAACGTTGGATTGTTGCAGTCGGACAGCGGCCTGCAGTACAGCGCGGATTGAAAATTTTGGCAGACAAGAGCGGAACCCTGGAGCACTCGGACGTCGTTCGCGACATCCTCTTTGGAGCTAGTCAGCTTAATCAAAGGCTTACGAGTGGGAATGAGACATGAATGAGATACTGACCACTCTTGCAGACGGCATTACGCGGCCGGCAGCCTATTTCATCAATCCGGCACAGCGCCTCTACGTGCCTGCCTTGCTGACGTCTCTCATCATCGCGATAGGCGCCTACTTCTACTATCAACATAAAGGCAAACTCGATCAGCAAAAATCGTTTGGCAACATGTTCGGCTACCTGTTCCCGAAAAGGATCTGGACTCATCGATCATCGGTGGTCGATTACCAGATCATTTTGTGCAACTCAGTCATTTACGTTTTCCTGACTGCCCCCTTTCTTGTCTATTTCGCCTTTGTCACGGACTTTTTCCGCGAGATAACCGCGTCCATTCTGGGCCCGGCAACACTGCTTGAGTTATCAACCGCCGGATTGCTGATCAGCTACACATTGGCAATAATTTTAGTTGATGATTTTATTCGCTTTTTGCAGCACTGGCTGTTTCATAAAGTGCCGCTTTTGTGGTCGTTTCACAAAGTGCATCACGCGGCCCGAGTGTTGACGCCGTTTACCAACTATCGCAATCATCCTGTGGAGTCATTTATTTTCCATTGCCGGAGAATTTTCACTTACGGCCTGGTCACCGGTGTTTTTCTGCATATTGCCGGTAATGATCTCACTCTGCTGGATGTTTTCTACGCGGCCGCAGCGCGCAAGGTTTTCAATTTCGCCGGCTCGAATTTGCGGCACACCCACATCTGGATTTCCTGGGGAAACTTTTTCGAGCATATTTTCATCAGCCCTGCGCAACACCAGATCCATCATAGCGTTGCTCCCGAGCACCGCGACAGGAACATGGGTTCGGCATTCGCCTTATGGGACTGGATGTTCGGCACGCTGATCATTGCCGGTGCACAGCGGGAGTTGGTGTTGGGCATTGGCGACAAGGAAAACAGCCGCTACAGCACTTTCACTGACAATGTTCTAATGCCGTTTGTGGACACCTGGCACAAAATGGTGGGACTTCCGCGCATACTGAAAAATCTTGTCGCGGATCGACATTAGGCGATTCGTCTAGCGCGGCTGATGGGCACAAAAACCTATTTCGACTGCACATGGCCGCCGGATTGGGACCCTGAAGACATTCCCGCAAGATGTTCCTTCAACAGCGTCTATCCTGAAGATATTCAGAAAAAGGCACTGGAAATATGGGCCAAGTACGGCTACTGAAGAAAATGGCAGCAAGCAGACTCGAATACAGGATCATAAGCTACCTTGAAGCACATAACACGATGTCGCTTGCAACGGTCGGTATGGAACAACCGCATGCCGCTGCTGTGTTTTACATCAACAGGAAGCTCGATCTGTTCTTCATTAGCAGCCCTGCAAGTCGGCATGGAGAAAACCTGGCAACAAATACTCAGGTTTCGGCAACCATCAACGAGGACTATGGAGACTGGAACGCCATCAAGGGACTGCAACTGGAAGGCGATGTGCAGCAGCTTGGGCGATTGTCGGAACACGAAGACATTGGCGCGGGTTACGTAAGAAAGTTTCCCGATGTGGGTGATTTTTTCAAGGACCCGGATGAGCTACCCGACCTCATCGCCGGGAAAGTGGCAAAGGTACGGTTTTACAAATTTCAACCATCAAGAATATTTTACATAGACAACTCCCGCGGCTTTGGTCACAGGGAAGAGCTGGTTCCGGACGAGGTCGGGACCGCTGAGGAATCCAAATGAAATTTATCACCAGAGTATTTTTCTCCGCCATCGTATTGCTCTTTGCGCACGCGTCGTCAGCTGACGACGCGCCACAGCCGTCTTGGGCCGAGGTGTTGCCCGATCTACAGGGCGATCCCGCGGTCGGCCGGGAAGCGGCGAAATCGTGCGACGTTTGTCATGGCGACGAGGGATTCAGCGAACATCGTTACTACCCGGTACTTGCCGGACAGAAAAATAAGTACCTGGTGTTTCAACTGCACCGCTACCGCTCCAGCAAACGCGCGCATCCGCTGATGACTCCATTGACGCAGGATTTGTCGGACCAGGATATCGCCGACCTGTCGGCATATTACTCCGCGGTGCCGATCACTAAACTGATTGAGCAGGAGATAGACCCTGAGTCGCGCAGGGAAATCAAACATATCGCCGGCGGTCTGTTCAATGTGCAGGACGAGAACAACACCTTTACGGCATTTCTCGTCACATCGGAAGGCATCATCCTCACCGATCCCATCAACCACAAGACAGCCAGCTGGATCAAGGCGGAACTGGACAGGCGCTTCGATGTTCCGGTGAAGTACGTAATCTACAGCCATCACCACGATGACCACGCCCCCGGAGCCGAGCTATTCGAGGACGCTATAATTATTGCCCACAAAAATGTCGTGGCTGCTCTCGCAGCGGAACCCGATAATCCTGCTTTGCAACCTAATATGACTTTCGCCGACAGGATGACAATCACGCTGGGTGGGAAAACAGTCAATCTGATTTACATAGGAGAGAGTCACACCGACAATCTGATCGTTGTCCATTATCCGGACGAGCGCGCTTTGTTGGCTGTCGATTCCTTATGGATTGACCGCGTGGCGTATGGAGATCTGGGACATAACAGCTACTTTCCCGGTTGGATTGATGCGTTGCGCGTCATTGAGTCCATTGATTTCGATACCCTGCTCGTCGCACATGGACATTACGGCAAGGCGTCCGGCTTCGGCTCGATTGGCACCAAGGATGATGTCATCGAGTTCCTCGCCTATTTCGAAGCACTTAATGACGCGGTTGTCACCGCCAAGAAAAACGGCCTCAGTCTGGAACAGGCCGTTGAGACCATTGAACTCGAACAGTTTAGTCATATGGATATGTACGACCAGTGGTTCAAACTCAACGTCAAGGGCGTCTACCTGAATTCACCAGAACCGGAGTAGAGGTGAGCATGAAACGCAATCAAGCAGGCGTGAAGGCAACAGGACTCCGGCCTTGTCTTCTCGTTCTGCTGCTGTCGGCCGGCAATAGTTTTGCGGTCGACACTGTGTTATTCAACGGCAAAGTCATCACCGTTGACAGCGAATTCAGTATTGCAGAAGCTATCGCCATCACTGATGGACGAATCGCTCTGGTCGGTAGCGATCGCGAGATCCGTGAACTCGCAGACCCTGATACGACGCTGATTGACCTCAGTGGCAAGACCGTTGTCCCAGGGTTTATCGATACGCATCCGCACATGATTCACGTGGGATCGGGCGCTGCTAATGTCGTTCTGGCCGAAGTCGAGTCAATCGACGACGTTCAATTGTTCGATGGCTTCGACGTCAGTTTGAATCAGTCGGTCACAATTATCGACGGCTTCATCGAAGCGATCGACAACAGCAAACGTGTATCAGGCAATCTGCGAGTAATCGATGGCAGGGGCAAGACTCTGTTGCCCGGCCTGATGGATGCCCATACTCACACACAGAATGCAGAACAGTTGCGCGAGACCCTGCGCTGGGGTGTTACGAGCGTGTTCGATATGGCAACCGAGAAAAATACGGCGGCAGGGCTGCGGGAAGCGGCCGCTACCAGAAGTGATATTGCCGGGTTTTTTTCATCGGTACAGGTAGCCACGGTGCCTGACGGACACGGGACGCAATACGGTCACCCGGTGCCAACCCTGATCAAAGCAAGCGAAGCCGAAGGATTTGTTCGTGCACGACTCAGTGAGGGATCCGATTACCTGAAAATCATAATGGCCGGTGAACGGGCCAAGGGCGGTTGGCCTACTCTCTCTGAAGAAACAGTCATCGCGTTAACAAACGCTGCCCATGCGTGTCAGAAGATGGCGGTGGTTCATATTGAGACTATTGATGATGCGCGTATTGCCGTGAACGCCGGCGCCGAGGTTCTTGCGCATGTATGGCGGGACGCAGGCGCCGATGTCGATTTTTCCGCTGAACTGGCTGCACGCGGTGTCGTCGTTGCAACTACCCTGGTCACCCAGGACGGTTTCGTTGACGATCAGGGCGGTTCGGCGTTGGTCGCCGACTCACGGTTGCAGCCATGGCTATCGAAAAAGGCGACTGCGAAATTGACAACCCGGCATGGCGGTCCGGTCTATGCCGATATTGATCGTTTTATCGAGGCCGCGGCCGGGCTCGTGCAGGCGGGCGTTACCTTGATGGCGGGAACAGACGTTTCAGCCGGCACCACGTCTCACGGCATTAGCATGCACCGGGAACTTGAATTGCTGGTGCGGGCCGGACTGAGCCCGCTGGAAACGCTCAAAGCTGCCACATCAAACATCGCCGCAACATTTTGCACCGACGATAGGGGTGTCATCGCGCCCGGCAAACGCGCTGACCTGCTGCTGGTTCGCGGCGACCCGACGGTTGACATCATGGCGAGCAGGGACATTGTCGGCGTCTGGCGTGGCGGCGTCGAATTCAACCGGGAGTTAAGTCAGGAGGAGAGATGAAAACACCTGACTATCTGAAATTTCGCAATAGCGGCTTTTATTTCATAGCTTTGCTGGCGCTAGCGATCACGGCATTTTGGCAACCGTATTTCTCGCATGTTCTGGGCAACTTCTCGTCATACACAGCCGACATAAGCAATTACAAACATTTTCACGTCATCATGTCGGTGTCCTGGTTGGCAATGCTTATTACACAGCCTATCCTGATACGCAGCAACCGGCGATCACTGCACCGTAATCTCGGAAAGTTGTCTTACCTCCTCGCGCCGCTGGTCGTTGTCAGCATCGTTCTCCTCGCGCACAGCCAGATTGTGACGCTGGCCGAACAGTCGGATGCACGTCGCCACTTCATCTTGTTTATTCAGCTTGGATTTGCCCTGTTTTTCGCTTTGTTGTATGGCATGGCCATGTTCAAGCGACGTGATTCGTCCATACATGCGCGCTACATGTTGTGTACCGGCATATTGTTGATCGAGCCCATACTGGTACGGGTTTTCAAGTTCAACCTGTCCTCAATTTCCTGGACTGTTCCATACCAGTTCGTTACCTGGCCGATGGTCGATTTGCTGCTGCTGGTATTGGTTGTATCGGATCGCCGCCAACATATAGGCGGGCGCGTATTTCAGTACGCGTTGTCAGTTTTCGTTGTGTTCCAACTGCTGCATTTGACGACCACCGCTACGCCGGCGTGGATCAACTTTTCCGCCTGGTTCGCTTCGCTACCACTGACCTGAGATGAACTCGCAATGATGAGACCCTCCCTGATTGCCGCCGTAGCTTTGGCATTAACGGCCTGCGCGCAGGATGACGTGCCGGTCGCCTTATCAGATGAAACAGACAACCGGCCAGGTGCTGATTGGGAAACACTGTTTGCTGGTGAAGATTTGAACGCCTTCGATCAGGTGGGTGATGGTAACTGGCGGATCATCGATGACTATGTCGAATCAGGCGACGGCGATCACGGTTTTCTGGTTACCAAAGGAATCTACCGTGATTTCGAATTACACGTGGAATTCTGGCCCAGTACCGATGCGAACAGTGGCGTGTTTATGCGTTGTCAGGATCAGGCTGAAATTGCCAACGAGACTTGCTATGAGCTCAATATCATGGACGAGCACCCGAAACGTCACAATGCAACCGGATCGATTATCAACCTGGCTGCTCCGCGCGAAGACATCAAAACCGCAGGCAAGTGGAACAACTTTGATATAACAGTTCGCGGCTCTCGCATCATCGTAAGACTGAACGATAGTGTAGTCGTTGATTTTCGGGATCAGAGTTTCGATGAAGGCCCAATAGGCCTTCAAGGAAAGAGCGGTACTATCCGGTTCAGGAATGTCAAAGTAAAACCACTAGCGGCTGAGGAAGAAATCTGGGCGCAGACTGTTGCAGCCGCGGAGAAGGAAGGATCGGTTGTCTGCGCCTGCCCACCGGTTCGCTCGCTCGGCGAATTCCTCGACGCCGAGTGGTCATCCACGTTCCCGAATATCGCGCTTGAGCGCATCAGCGCCGTGGGTGACTGGCCGGCTCGAATCACTGTGGAGCGCGAGGCCGGAGTGTATTTGTGGGACACGTACTTCTGGGCATCGAACCCGCCGGTCTATGAACTCAAGAATAAGGGCGCTTTTGTCCCGCTGGTGCCGGAGCTTATTCGCGAGGAAGTCTCGAATGAAGCGGTCTGGGGAGGATGGGAGCAGGCCTTCATGGACGAAGACAAACGGTACTTGCTGAGTTTTCGCGTTGAATTGTCGAAGATTGCATTCAATGCCGACCATATTTCCGCCGCGGAACTGGGCTCGGTCGAGGATCTCATGAAGCCGCGCTACAAAGGGATGATATCGATCGAGGATCCAAGAGTGACGGGCGCCGGCGACGTTTTTGGTGCCTGGTTCGTGAAAGAGTATGGCGCTGATGCCTGGCAATCCTTGCTGGTCGACCAGGACGTTTTGTTCGCGGCATCGAAGGATGAACAAGCACAAGGATTGGCAAGGGGACCGCATTACATCGCCATTCCCAATCCTGGCGCTGCAGGGCTACGACCCTACCGCGACGCCGGCGTGAACATGGACATACAGTATCTCGGCCATGATTCCGACAACGCTTTCGTGACGATTGCCTACAGCGTAACCGGCATTTTCGACCCGGCGCCACACCCGAATGCGGCAAGGGTGTTTACGAACTGGCTGTTGTCCAAAGACATCCAGGAGAAACTGAAACGATTCGACCACAATTCCCGGCGCCGTGATGTTACGCCGGCCGACCCTGATAAGTATCCAAGCGCGGGTATCGACTATTTCTATCCGCAATCCGAAGCCGCTGTCGGCGCCAGGCAAGCTGCAATTGCACTCGCAAAAAAAGCTCGGCCGAACTAAGGGCTGCTCAAGTGACAATCGCCGAAAAATCAACAACCGATACTGTTCTTGAGCTGCGCTCCGTAAGCAATACCTTTGTCCGTCCCAACAAGAGAAACATGGGCATGGTATTCCAGTCCTATGCATTGTGGCCGCATATGACGGTTTACGAAAACGTCGCTCACCCTCTGAAGCTGCGTGGCCAGCCGAAAAGCGAAATTCGCGAACGGGTTTTGTCGATTCTCGACACTGTGGGTATGCGAGGTCTTGAGAGTCGACCCATCCCGAAACTCAGTGGTGGTCAACAGCAACGCGTAGCACTTGCGCGAGCAATTATTTACGAGCCCAAAATGCTGTTACTGGATGAACCGTTCAGCAATCTGGACGCTCAGTTACGTACGCAAATGCGGATCGAGCTGCGTACCATTCAGCGACGTCTGGGAATGACTACACTCTTCGTGACCCACGATCAGGTTGAGGCGCTGAGTATCGCCGACCGCATCGCGGTCATTGATGACGGTCGACTCATACAGATCGGCACGCCACAGGAAGTTTACCGACAGCCCGCGACCAAAGTCGTGCGCGACTTTCTCGGTCGCGTCATTATCTTTTCAGGTCGAGTTACCACGATTGGCGAGAATGAAGCTGCCGTGGAATTCGATGGAATTGACGGCGATGCCCTGCTGGTCAGGACGACGGCAGCAGGCACCCCACAGCAGTGTGCCGAACACCTGGTGAAGTTCGCACCGTTGGGTGTTGAAGAAATTACGATTCGGGCCACCAGTCGCGATCAGTTCGGTCAGCTGGATATGATCATTAACGAAGTGCTGCCGCTCGTTAAGGAACTTCAGGCAGCGAAAACAGGAGAAAGATGATGAACATAGATAAGATATTCGAAAACAATGCGGCGTTGCTTGATGTTGTCGGCAGAATATTGATTGCCACTATTTTCATTATTTCAGGCTACGAGCAGATTCACGATTTCGCCGGGACGCAAGGGTTCATGGCAAGCAAGGGCATTCCCGGCGCGCTTCTGTATGTAGTTATCGCTTTGGAACTCCTGGGAGGATTGGCAATTGTTGTCGGCTGGCAAGTTAGGGCCGTCGCATTCCTGCTTGCCGGCTATTCATTACTGGCGGCAGTGCTATTCCACACCAATTTCGCTGACGAACAACAGTTTTACAGCTTCCTGAAAAATCTTGGGATGGCGGGTGGATTTCTTTTTCTCGTGGCAAACGGCGCAGGTCGTCTTAGCCTGGACGCAAAGAGGTAAATGCAATGACATCTTTCATCGTCAATGGCAGTCCGGTAGAAACCGCCAACGCAGCCGATACGCCGCTGCTCTGGGTGCTTCGCGAGCACCTCAAACTGACCGGCACAAAGTTCGGTTGTGGCAAGGGGCTGTGTGGCGCCTGTACCGTTCATATCGATGGCGAGGCCGTGCATTCGTGTTTAATGCCGGTATCCGCGGTCGAAGGCAAGGAAGTCACAACAATTGAGGGCCTGTCTGCGAACGCCAATCACCCTTTGCAAGTCGCGTGGGTAGAGAACCAGGTGCCTCAATGCGGTTACTGTCAGTCGGGTCAAATCATGAAAGCCGCAGCATTGCTAAAGCAAAACAAGAATCCCTCCAGAAAAGAAATTGTGCAATTCATGGATGGCAATATTTGCCGCTGCGGAACCTACTTACGCATTATTTCGGCCATCGAGCAGGTCGCGGCGGAGGAATCCTAATGAATGGTCAGAAACGAACAACAACGTCATTGGTCGACAACCCGATAAACCGCAGGACTTTTGTCAAGACGACCGTTGGGCTGAGTTTCGCGGTCAGTTTCGGTGGCGTACTTACGGCCTGTGGTGACGCCCCAACGGCTAATATAAATTCAAACATCTGGGTGACCATTGGCAGCGACAATACGATCGAGATCGTCTGTCCGGCTACCGAGATGGGGCAAGGATCAATGACCGCCCTGCCAGTCATTTTGTGTGAAGAACTGGACGCGGATTGGTCTACCGTCAACATCGTACCGGTCACCCGGCACGACGAAGCCTACGGCAATCCGGATTTTGGTGGTCAGTTGTATACGGCAGGCCAGGCGAGTGTGGAGAGTTACTTTCCGATTATGCGTCGCGCCGGCGCTCAAGCGCGGCGTGTGCTTTTGACCATGGCAGCCGAATACTGGTCCGTGCCCATTACTGAACTCGCCACCGAAAACAGCCTTGTCCTACACCGCGAATCGGGGAGGAGCATCAGCTATGGCGAACTTGCGGCCAATGGCAATATTCCCGATCCGTTACCGGAAGTAACCGAAGCCGATTTCAAGCCGCGAGACGAGTACCGGATTATCGGCAAAGCGACCGACAGGCTGGATATTCCGGAGAAAGTCGACGGCAGCGCCGTATTCGGTATCGACATACAATTGCCCGATATGCACTACGGCATGGTCATCCGCTCCCCTGTTGAGGGCAGCCGCCCGGAGCAGGTAACACCGTCGCACGCAGATCTTGAAGGAATCATCGCCGTAGAGCTGTTGGACTACGGCGTCGGCATCGTCGGAATTTCAATCGACGCCGTTTTCGAAGCACGCAAGAGAATCGAAGTGTCCTGGAGTGACGCTGGCGTCGCAGCAACTCGCTCGAGCACCAAAACGCTGCATGAATATCAGCAGATTGCCAATGATCATTCGTTAACGGGATCCATTTGGTATGAGCGCGGCGACGTTAAGGCTGCGTTGCAGGAGTCCGAGCAGCTGATCGAGGCCGAATACCAGACGGATTATGCATACCATGCTCAGATGGAGCCGATCAACGCCACGGCCTTGGTCAACGAGGCCGGCGATGCGGCGGAAATATGGGTCAGCACGCAAACCCAGACCTTGACCGTGTACGCGGCCGCAAAAGCGCTTGGCACCAGTAATGACAAGATCATCGTCCACCCCACTTACATCGGTGGAGGATTCGGCCGACGCACCCACATGCAATATGTGGAGGATGCTGTTCTCCTTTCACGCGCGACAGGCATGCCCGTCAAGGTGATCTGGACCCGTGAAGACGATGTGAAAAACGGGCTTTTCCGGCCGGCATCAGCGCACCAGATCCGTGCCGGGCTGGATGGCGACGGACATATTCATGCCTGGCACCATCGCATCGCCACGCCATCCGTGCTCGAGTATTTCAAGCCGCGGCGCTGGGAAAATGCGGGCGGTATCGATGTCATCTCGATGAAATCGGCGGATAACAGCAACTACGACCTGCCCAACATGCTTGCCGAGCACCTGATTACCGAACGCCACGCACGTATTGTTCCATACCGGGGCATCGGTGCCGGATATACGAAATTTGTCATTGAATCGTTCGTCGATGAAATCGCCCTGGCCCGAAAAATCGATCCGCTGGACATGCGCATAGAATTGTCTCGCAACTCACCGCGCATGCAGACTGTATTGAACGAGGTGGCACAGCTCTGCGATTGGCGGCAACCGCGCGAGGAAACGGCACTGGGATTGTGTGTCACGGGCTACGGTGAGACGGTGGCAGCAGGCGTCGCTGAAGTGTCGCTGGACAAGAGCCGCGGCACAATTCGCGTGCACAATTTCTGGGCGGTGATCGACCCGGGCCTGGTGATCGACCCCGTGAATACCGAAGCGCAGATGCAAGGAGCCGTAATATTCGGTGTCAGCCATACACTCAAAGAGCGAATCACCATTACTGACGGAATTGTCGACCAGTCCAACTTTCACGATTACCCGGTCCTGCGTATGTCGGAAGTCCCCGAGGTTCATGTCAAAGTTCTGTCTACCGACAATCCCCCGTCAGGCGTCGGAGAGACGGGTGTTCCACTGGCTGCTGCGGCTGTCGCAAATGGCGTCGCGGCTCTGGCGGGCATTCGCTTGCGGCACCTGCCGCTGACCCCGGACCGTGTTCTGGCCGCTTTGGAGTCGAAACGAGCAGGTCAAGACGCATGAAGATCTCCATGCTCACGACGGCTGGCATTATTTGTGTATTCCTATTCACTTCGCCTGTGATCGCGGAGCAGCCGATCATCGATATGCACGTTCATGCAAAGAACGCGGTTCAGGCCGGGCCGGATCACCCGGATAACTTGGCCAAGATGCATGAGTATGAAGCTGAAGCGAATGCAAGCAATGTCGTACTGTTTGCGGCAAGCGGCGCCTACGATTTCGTCGATTCGTGGTCACAATTTTTCGGCGAACGCATGCTGGGTGGCGCGACATTCCCTTGTATTAATGGGAACACGAATTTCGAAGGCGAGACAGATGGCCGACAACCCTGCTTCGAAGGGGACGGTTTATTCCCGGATCGTGACTGGCTGCGGGAAAAATTTGAAAGCGGACAATTTCAGGTCATGGGCGAGTTGGGTATGCAATACGCAGGCATCGCTTTTGATGATGAGCGATTGGCGCCCTATTACGAGATGGCGCAGGCGCTCGATATTCCGGTTGCGTTTCACACATCCGGCGGCCCGCCCCGAACCGCCGAGCGATGTTGTCCCAACTTTCGGCTCTCGATCGGCGATCCGGCCAACCTCGAAGAGGTATTGGTTCGTTACCCGAAATTACGAGTGCAGATCATGCACGCGAATGTTCTGACCTATCCGGGCTTGCTGCGGATGTTGCAACAACATCCGAATGTGTATGTTGACCTGACGCCGTTTTCCTCGATCCTGCCTGTTGCAGGATTTCACCATATGCTGCGGACCTACCAGATGCATGGCCTGACTAACCGCATCATGTTTGCGACAGATGATTTCCCGGTGGCGAGCACTATCGAGTCCTACCAAAGCGCCGAATTTCTAACCACAGAGGAATTAGGCGGAATTTTTTGTGACAACGCCGCACGCTTTCTTGGCAAGGAAGGTGTTTGTGAAGCGCCGTGATTTTTATTCTTGAAAGGAAACACAAATGAATCGTGTTGCGATCTTACTCCTTTTCATTCTGGCCCTGGTGACCAGCGTTACCGTCAGTGCCCAAGCGGAATTCCGTGGTATCAAGCACATCGCCGGTGACCTGTACCAGGTACAGGACGACAACAATACCTTTTCCGCTTTTCTGGTCACGCCGGACGGCATCATCCTGACAGACCCGATCAACCGGAAAACCGCTACCTGGCTAAAAGCGGAACTGAAAGAGCGCTTTAACCTGCCGGTCAAGTACCTGATTTACAGCCACAATCACGATGGTCACAGCTCGGGCGCGGCAGTTTACGATGAGGCGATTATTATCGGCCAGGAAAACATCGTTCCGATGTTCAACATCTGGAACGACGCGTCTATACGTTACGATGAGTTTGACGGCTTTGGCGGTGATCGAAGTCGGTTCGATGCCTTCAGAAAAGCAAACCCGGCAACCTTGCCGGACATTACTTTCAGCCGCCGCATGACGCTGGAGTTGGGCGGCAAGCGGGTGAATCTGATCGCCCTCGGCAGAGGCCATGGCGACGACGCGCTCGTCGTCCACTATCCGGAAGAGCGCGCAGTGCTTGCTGTCGACACGGTCTGGGTGAACCGATTGCCATACGCGCCAGGACCCGGGCTGGTATTCAAACCTGTCTACATCAACTACTACCCGGAGCTTTTCGACGGCCTTCGTATTATCGAAGAAATCGACTTCGACATACTGCTCGTCGCGCACGGGATTCACGGCACAGGACTCGGCGCTACTGGCGTCAAGGCAGATTTGACAGAGTACAGAGAGTACAACGAAGCTTTGTATCACAAGATATTGGCAGCGAAAGCATCCGGCCTTAGTAGAGAGCAAGCCATGGAGTCTATTGAACTACCCGAGTTCCAGCACTTGGGAATGTACGATCAATGGCTAAAGAACAATATTAGCGGCATGTGGCGTCATATCTACGAGCGCTAGCCTACGAGCACCAGGGTCTGTATGCCGCGCTAATTCGACGACGAAACTGTGAACGTAAATTCACCTGCTGTGATGTGACCGTCGAGTCCCATTGCTCGCCAGCTAACCTTGTAGCTATTCGGAAGCAACGGCTCAATATCGACATTGACCCATCCGTCCACGGCGGTGGCGCTCGAAACATCAATTTCGATCGGGTCCATTTCGTCGGCGCTTACAGTCAAAGCGAGCAGTTTTGCCGGAGCGCCGAAATCTACGGCGAGTTCCGTCGGTGATTCGCTCAGAACAGCGTCATTCTCGGGAATTGTTTTCTTGGCTGATGCATGGCCCCAAGCTAACGAGGCCGAGAGCATGAGTGACATTACCGCTAACGCGGACAAATATTGTTTCGTTTTCAAGATTTTCTCCATATCATATTATCGATGATCATCATCAAGGCTGGTGTGTCGGTGAAAAAAGGCTTGTCATCGTAGCGGTCACTGCAAGCACGCCCATTATCAATATCCATTCCGCGATAGCCGAGCGACGAAATGCGATCAAAGCATGTCGACTGCCCGCGGCGATTGCTGGTCCGAAACGCCATTTGTTTAGGGCGGCCAACCCCATCAGCATGGCAAATCCCACGTTCTTTACGAGCAGCAATTGCGCGTAGGGCGTCCACAGATTCTCCCAACGCTCCAGCAACAGGACGGACATACCGAGACCTACCAGAAAAATTAACGGTACGGTCCATGTGGCGATGGCGGAAAATCGCCCGATGACGGAATTCACATTTGCATTTTCAGCACGCCCGGACATAATGATCAACGGCAACAGCGCCCCGTACCAGAATGCGACAACGAGCAGGTGAGTAGCAAGCAATATCACCAGCAACCATCGCATATCGTGGACTGCCGTATGGCCGATGAGAGTAAAAGATATGACCAGCAGTGCACTGCCCAGCAGCGCAGCAGCGTTACTCATCCGACCACCGGTGAAGAAGCCGGCTGTGAGCGCGCAAAGACCCAACAATCGTGTCGCAGTCGCAGTCGCAACGTTGGTGTCCAGAAGCAATGAATGCATCATCGGGTCAAGAATACCGGATAATGAGCCCGCCATTCGGCCAGGCTCAACGAGGTAGTGCGCCAGCGTCAATACAAACGCCGCGATCGCCGCATAACGCCCGACAGCTCGAATCGATACAAGTGAACTCTGGATCATGTTGCGAAACACGATCAGGAAGAAAGCGACACCAACGGCTTGTAGCGCGGAGACAAAGCTTCCTGCACGAAATGCCAACGACAAGATTTCGTGTGGCGCGAGCACCTGTCTTCAATCGCGGCTAGTGCCCGCTACTACCCGCAGCCTTAACCACCAACACTGATGGGGCTGCACCCGCAACGTGCTCACTCGCATTATCCGAATTGGGTATCTTAGTGTAGCGATCTTCGCCCTCTTCGCAGACCTGGGTTGTCGGGAAGTAGAGCGTGGCCGCATTCGCCGGCGGGATGATGATGAACGAGAACACATCAAAGAAGTCTACTGGCACCCTGCCGCCGCTCCAGATAATCTGGCTCGTATATTTGGTCCGCGTCATGCCGAAGACTTCGCGCGGAGTATCCAGCTTCGACTCCTTTGTCTCTATGCTCCAACCATCCTTGATCTGCGGAGTGATCTTGAGGACATCTTCAGGAACATCGACAATGACCTTGACTGTTGGAGAGTTACCGCAACCGTGCGTGATCATCAACTCTGCCTTAAAAACAACACCAGCCTGAGCGGTTGAATTTTCGAATACCGGGTGTGCCATGATGCTGGTGGACGTCATAAAAAGAATGACTGCATAAAGTGTTTTCATAAGCTGATTTTGTCCTTCAGTTCATTGCGGATAAAAAAAGGGCGGCGAGCCGAGCTCGCCACCCTTGTCGCATCGCGGTAGACAGCGGTTAGTCGAACGTCACACCGAAATTCACATACCAGTATCGGCCGCGTGGATCATGCACGCGCTCGTCGTAGCCAGACGTTCCGGCGACCAGTGGCGCAACCTCGTCAGTGAGATTTCGTGCACCAATCCTGAGTACCGTCTCGGTATCACCGCCGAACCATCCCTCAAAAGCGTAAGAGTACTGGGCATCGATGACGGTCATGGAATCGACGGGAAGGTAATTGGCGGGATCGAGATTCCCGGCCCCGTCGGTAATTGGACCGCCGAGGTTCGCTGATGTCTCATCGCTCATGTAGCCATCGATGTAGCGGGCAACCACGTTTGCCGAATGGCCTTCATTTGCCCAGAGCACTCCTGCATTGAATCGCAACTCAACTGCAGGTGCACCAATGTTGTGAAAATTTCTAACTCCCAGTGCATCGGTCGGACCCCACTGAGGATCATCGATATCGTAGCTCAGCATGTATGTGCCTTCCCAGAAGGGCGTCCATGTGCCCGCCCCCGAATCCACGACCCAGCGGAAGTCCCAGTCAATGCCGTCTGTCTTCAAGAACCCGGCATTCCTGGCGTATCCCGTTACCTGGATCACGTTGCCGCTTGGGTCACGAAGCACCTGGGGTCCCAGTGGATCCGTTGCCAGCACCGCCGATGTCGATTCGTAGGCGATGAACCCGTCGTAATCGAAATTCCAGTAGTCAAGACTGAACTCCAGACCGTTGGGATTGGCGTACGTGCCGCCAATATTATAATTCGTCGCTTCCTGTGGAACCACGGGGTTAAGCGGATCGGTTGCAAACTCGGCACGGTAGGTTATACCGAAGCCGACTACCGGATCGGTACCGGCACCGGCATCGAAGAACGAGCCACCTTTCGTAAACAATGACGGCATACGGAATGACGTGCCGATACTGGCGCGCAGACTTAGTGTATCGGTGGCCGACCAAAGCAGAGAGAGCTTCGGATCGGTGGTTGTCTCATCGTCTATTTCCTGGTAACGCACGGCCAGATTCACGTCCAGGTTGTCACTGAGGGGCAGCGCCACTTCACCGAACACCGCCGTCGAATCCTGATCGACAGCGAAATCGGCACCACCGATGAAGAAGCTGAATACGAACT
>SMVA01113184.1_pt1 | contig 31584 bp, 31 predicted proteins | sample 2456451 | NCBI WGS metagenome assembly SMVA01 (sample SAMN11095933, study PRJNA526329) | marine sediment metagenome | biome: Marine sediment; feature: Surficial sediment; material: Deep marine sediment; isolation source: Hadal surficial sediment | place: Pacific Ocean | collected 2014-05 | depth... | reverse complement strand
GCGCTAAAGAATGTCCAGATTGACAGCGTGTCGGCATTCGCGACTGAGACAAATCCGCCAACGAACAAAGCACCAAGTCCCGAGTCGGCGATTAAACCCATCAACGCTGCATAAAGCGGATACTGAATAAGAAATGGCCCCGCAATCTTCGCAGCGTCGCTGAGCAATTTTATGTAGTGGCGCGGAGAATCCGCAAATGCCAGGCCCAATACGACAAAGATCATGTTGATGCTGTCGAGTTGTAACTCGCCATCATTAAGGAAGAAACGAACAACGTAAATGCCGGCGAAAATTGCCAACAGCAGCGTTAGCCAGCGTGCATTTTCGACTTTCTCCGCGGGCGTCGCCGTCTTGCTGACCGCGGCTACCGGTTCAACGACTGACATATGGCCTGAGTCTTGTATCTCTATTATCTCATCATCCTCCGGCGCCATCCTCGACATCACCAGCGGAAGAACAATCAGGATGGCAGCGACAATCGACATGCTCCAAACTGAGAATATGGTTTGCTCCAGGCCAATCATTCCGGTTATGTCCTCGAGAAAATGACCGGGCGTGTTCAACGTTAATGGTATGGAGGCCGACAACCCCTGCATACTGACTATGGCGCCACTGTAGCCACTGGCGACCAATAACGGAAAGTGCACCTTGATGCCACGCTGCCTGCAGTTGCGCGCAATGATGCGTGACAATACGGCCGGGACAACCAGGCCCAGCCCCCATGACAATAATGATGCAAGGCCGGCAAACACGGTGATTCCAATGTAGGCCATACGTGCCGAGTGCACCATACTCGCGGCTGCAACCAACAGACGCTGCACCGGGCGCGTATGTGCCACCACGTATCCCAGCGCCAGGATCAGGATCATCTGTGCTGTAAACCGCAGCAGACTCCAGTAGCTGCCACCCCAGGCATCAACTGCCTGACCGGCGCTGAAGTCGGTGAACAAGAGCACCGCGGCGAAACTGATTAGCGTCAGAAATATCGCGATGACCAAGGGATCCGGCATCCATCGCTCTGCCAGTTTCACAAAAAACCTTGATAGTATTCTCAACATCTGTGACAGAACCTCCTGGATTTCCGGCCATAATGGTTTCGAGCTAGCAGAATTGCCGGGGCAGTGGCCATGATCAATTAACTATCGTGCCGGCACAACGACGATCATAGAATTCGCGACTGAAAAAGAGACCATGCACTCAGGAAGATTCAGATCATTCATCCGTTAGCTTCGCTAACTCCTGGAGAGAGATCGCCTCCTTGCCCATTACCGATAGATAGATCTCATACTTGTTTGCGTGTTCAGGATATTGTTCGAGGTATCGCTCCAGTGTTGACTTGTCATACTCAATAATTGGATCCAGCTGCGCCCACTGTGGCGGCAAAATATGCATCGTCCAGTCACCAACATAGTTAACCACGCCCGGCACGATCTCAAAGGTATCACTGGCAGAACCTGGCGACTTCCGTTTGTGCATCTGGTTCAGATTCCGTACTGCTCCGACGCCAGTTCCGTAACTCGTTTCATATTCACTCCAGAAGTACCGCCCGGTCGGCATCGCCACCAACGCCATCCATCCGTTAGATCCTGTCGGCTTAAACGAATTAGTGCGGCACCTGACCACCTGGTTTGTCTCCACGCTGGTCATCGCGAGTGTGCCAACCCTTTCGCCCCGGTTCAGGCTGACACGAATCAGCATGTAACCCTGCTCTGGTGGCAGCGGTGTCTCGTCTGCGAGGTTGGCACCCGAAAACAGCAGGCAGCCACCACCGATAAACAGGGCGACAAATTTCCGCCGTACTTTTTTCGGCACCCATTTGCCTTTTTCTGCAAAAATTTTCATTGGTAGCAATCTCCCCCAAACCAGCTACACCAACAACTGCATCCCATTCTTAGTTCGTAATCTAACCCGCTTTCTCGTGCCAGTAAGTCACGTTAATGTCGCTAGTTTGACGTTTCTGATGCGATGATGGCGCCAATGCTCAGGATGCGAGTCCTAAGATATTGATAGTCTTCCAGCACGTCATTCTGGCGTACCGTATAGATGCCCACTGCGTTCATGAATTCGTCGGAACAGACCATAGGTCGACAGGAAATTTGCCTGCGACAGGAAGTCCGGCCTGCCCCATCCGATGCCAACCGGCGAGGTGGCTAAAGGTATTGGATGCGAAAAAAGCCACTTGAGTATCGAGCAGCAGCCGCTCACTTGCCTTTACATCTTCGAATGACCCGAAAAAATCTGCGAGTTCAATTTTCAACACGTCATTTTCCAGAAGTTCAAGATTGCCCGAAGCGACTAGTGCCTGGTATGCGCCAACGCTCGGAGTGAAAACCTCGTAGAAAACAAGGTGCCAAAGCAATTCCGGAGCCAGATCAGGATCTATTTCAGAGCCTTCTTGCATGAGAATTGAAAGCTGTCTACCGGCTTCCAACGCCCCGGTTCGCAGCGTTATATGAGGCATTGACTCTCTCTAGCATCGTATCAAAGTCGCGCGCCAGTGCCGCCACGTGCCCGTCCAGTTGGGCCGCCTGATTGCGAGAGTCGAGCCATGCGTCCGCGGACAAGGCTAAGAGAATACTTGCGACAATTAACACGCTTTCGCTGATCATGCGTATCAACACTGGCCTATCCATTCTTATCGCTCCCAACTTATAGCCGAGTACTCACTTAACAGACTGCTTGCGCATGTCAATAGGCAGATAGGTTGCTGTCAAGAGCCGCAGGGTTAGTCCATGTCCGCTCTTCTTGAATGCGGACATTCAGACTCCCTCAAATTCGCCCAATTTTGCTTCCGCTTTCGGCCGAAAGCGGTCCGTCGTCGCTACAAAGTAATCTGCAATATTAGAGTGACTCGACCTAATCAGCCGGAAGGTTAGCTTTACTCCAGGCATCCATTCCACCTTCCATATATGCGACATTTGTGAAGCCCATATCCTTTAATACTTTGGCTCCTATGGCTCCATTTGGCCCTAGCGGGCAGGTCGTAATAATGCGCCGCGACCGTTCTTGCAACCTCGAATCACGCCAGTCCTCGGGCAGCTCAAGATCAGCACGAATCGGGAGCATTCCAAGAGAAATATTCAATCCACCGGCTGGTACGCCAGTCGTCGGCAGATCAGCCGCGTCACGCACATCAATAAGCAGCGCTTCCGGGTCGTCTTGCAACTGCTGATGCGCTGCTTCAGCGTCTACTCCATCGACCTCTGCCATGGCTTCTTGTGCAAATTGCATGAAAGACATTGCCATTATTTTGCTCCTCTAAATATTCACCTTCGACGAATTTCCGATGCCAAAATCACGTAGTCAGCGAGTCAATTCAAACGCTGCGATACGCAAATTGGGCGATTTTTCAGTGGTTCGATAATTCAGTATAGACAGCGTTCTTGCCGTCCGCATTTGGTCATTAGCGTACCTTTTTGCTAAGTGTAGTCTAATGGCCGGTTTAGGGCGGTGGGACTTTGACAGGACCGATATGGCTATAACCTATCTCAACAACCCTCTGACTTTCGACGGTGCCGAAATGCAGCACATTAGTAGTCTCCCGATTGGCATGGAACGCCGGCGCGGACTTTGGCAATTGCCAGTTACTCGCTACTAAATCAGTAGCAAAGGCTCTCCGTTCAGTCAGATTCATATATTGGACCAGCCGTATGACGCGCCTTGCCATACGTCAACCCTCTAACTATGCTTATTAGCGATGGGGCTACGGATGAAATGACGCCAGACAACTGGCTTCCCCATAACAATATTAACCACAGGAGCTACAAGCATGTTGAATTTTGAGCGAGGCAGTCGCCTCACCACGTTAATTGTTGTAATGGCCGGACTGGTCTTCGCCCCGTTTGCCTTTGCCGATGACGAAGACGATGTATTGGCTGTCATCCATCAATATGGCGAACTGGAGGGTGACCTTGCCTCGCAGGCCAAAATGATGCGTGACGATCGGGTCTATATTACCGGTGGCATACGTCAGACTAACGAGGCAAAAAACATGGCGATGCAAATGACCATCCGCCAGGCGAACGAGGCCATCAACGGTGGGAAAACGAAATTTATGGTGATCATCGAGTCACCGAAGATCGCCGTTTATGGAAATGTTGCAGTCGCCAGTTTCATACGGGTCTTCAACACCATTCCATATAACAAGCCTGCGAACCCACCGGGTCAACCGGTCTGGGTTACTTTGGTTCTGGTGAAGGAAGGTGGCAAGTGGGGCATTGCACACACACATCAATCACCAGCCGGCGGTAACTAGAAGAATGGATTGCGGCCGGAGCAATCTGGCCGCAATTGAGATAAGGCGACAGTGACTATAATTAAGCCCATAACACGGGGATGAAGTTGTGGGGACAGTGACCACAACTGCTGTTTAATTCTGCCTCAGCGAATACCCAGCGCTACTTGTACGGCTCGCGCTCGTATCGGGCCACTACGGTTGAACAGACGCATTCCGGTTCCACGCAAGCGCGCCAGCGATGTCGAATCGTTTGAGAACAGACGGTTGAGACCATCAATGAAGTGCAACATCGTTTGGTTGGCTCCCTTGCGTGCTCTTTCGTACTTACGTAGCGTCGGCAGGTCACCCGGGTTTTCATTTGCGGCTAGCGCAGCAGTGATGACTGATGCCAATGTCTCGGCATCGGCAAGACCCAGGTTTGCGCCCTGCCCCGCCAGTGGATGCACAGCGTGCGCTGCATCGCCGACGAGTGCCAGCCCGGGCAACACGTATTGATCAGCATGTTGCGCTTTGAGGGGAAATGAACCGCGCGGGCCGGACGGCGTGAGTTTTCCAAGCACGTTGTCCGTTGCATTGGTCAACATCACCTGCAATTGCTCATCAGACGCATCCAGTGCTGCGGCAGCTTGCGCTGCAGTTGTTGACCATACTGTGGACACCCGGCCATCGATAAGCGGTAGCAACCCGATGGGGCCCGTCTTGAGGAATCGCTGCCATGCTGTATTGCGATGGCTCTTCTCCGGTTGCAGATGGGTAACGAACGCTGTTTGCGAATACTGCCATGCCGTGATACCGATAGCGGCGCTCGTCCTGACGAATGAGGCGGCGCCATCGGCACCAATCAGCAAGTCGGATGCGAGCAACTCGCCGCCAGCCAATTCAACTTCGTATCTGTCACCAACTTTGTTCAAGGATGTAATTGGCGTCTCAAAGCGCACGGTCACCGCCGATGATTCCAGATGTTTGAGCAATGCGCCTTGTATCAACACGTTTTCGACGATGAAACCGAGTTGCGGAACCGCGAACTCGGCAGCGTCAAAACAGAGTGTCTCGGGTCCCTCGACATTGCCTGGGGCATCCCACACTCGCATATCGCGATACGGGCAGGCACGCGTGTTGACGATGTCATCCCAGACGCCGATTCGTGCCAACAACTCCGTAGATCCCGAAGCGATGGCAGAAACTCTTAAGGAGACATCGCTGTCCGCAGCAAAAGCTGGTTTCTTGCCGGCATCAATTAGCAAAATATTCAGCGCGTCGTGTCGTTCACTTTGCGCCAACAAATTGGCCAGCGTCAAACCGACCATTCCGGCACCGACGATAACGATGTCGAACTGTCGTTTCATTCGAGTGGTACACCGCGAGACAGGCGCGGCAGGCGGCCGGCAAGACCCATTGTATGTTTGGCGAATACCCTGCGAACACCCGGAATCATGTCAAAGGCCAGCATGCCGAGATTGCGCAATGCACGAACCGGCAGACGAGTGTCAGCAAAAAGGCGCACGATCCCATCCGTGAAGCGGACAACTTTGGACTGATCATCGCGTCGCCATTGTGCGTAGTTTTCGAGAATCGCCGTGTCGCCACAATCAAACGCTACACCCTGTTCAGCGCGCGCATCTGCTATGCAATCGCACAATGCCGCCACATCACGCATGCCGAGGTTAAATCCTTGCGCGGCGACCGGATGTAATCCGTGTGCTGCATTACCGACGACGACACTGCGCCTTGCAATCAATCCGTTCGCTTTTGTCAATGCCAACGGATAGGCAGCTCGTTTGCCCACTTTCGAAAACCCGCCAAGTCGATAGCCGAAAGTATCCTGCAATCGCGCGGTGAATTCTGCATCTGTGAGCGACAACATTTTCTTAGCGTTGTCAGGTGACAACATCCAAACAAATCCGGCACGACCATCTGCAACGGGCAGCATTGCGACAGGGCCTGTGTCGGTAAATCGCTCGAACGCACGATTGTCAGGTGGCATCGAAGGCAACACGTTGCCGATGACGGCCCATTGCCCGTACTCGGCGCGCGTTGCGCTGATACCGATCATGTCCCGCACGGTCGAATTCGCGCCGTCGGCAGCAACCAGAAGTTTGCACGACAGCAACCGCGGCTTGCCCGCCGCATCAATAGTGACGTCGACCTGGTTATCGGTGGAATCCAGCGCAGTGATCGTGCCCGGACAGATCAGGTCCAGACCATCCACTTCCACAAGCGCGTCCTGCAATACCTGCCCGAGCACTCGATTGATAACAACATAGCCGAGCGCTTCTACTTTCTGCTGTGCAGCATCGATATGCGAGAAGCCGAAACGGCCCTTTTCCGATACGTGAATGCTCTTGATCGGTGTAGAGGCGGCAACAATTTCCGGCCACAGTCCCATGGCAGCAAACATGCGCTGGCTGCTACGCGACAGCGCCGTGGACCGGTCGTCGAAACTCGGTTGTTGCACCGCGGCCCGTGCGACCGCTTCGACGACAGCAATTTTGAGGTTCAGAGGTGCGAGCGCCAGTCCCAGGCTTGTGCCAATCATGCCACCGCCGGCAATAATGATGTCGTAGTCAGTTTTTTGCTTCGTACCCACTAGAATTATTCGAGCTAGGCCATCAGGCTCTCGATCTCGTCGGGATCTTTTTCGAGACCTTTGCTAAGTACATCCGGGCCATTGGTGGTGACCGCGACGTCATCTTCGATGCGAATGCCAATGTTGCGCCAGCGGGCCGGAGTTTTTCGGTTTGCCGGAATATATATTCCAGGTTCGACCGTAGTCACCATGCCCGGCTCAAGAAAACGCCATTCATTGCCGACTTTATAGTCGCCGACATCGTGCACATCCATGCCAATCCAGTGGCCGGTTTTGTGCATGAAGTATTCCCGATACGCCTCATCCCTGATAAGTTTTGGCACCGTGCCATCAAGCAGGCCGATTTTTTTCAAACCTTTGGTGATAACACGAACCGCGGCATCGTGCGGATCGTTCCAATGGTTTCCTTTAACAGTCTTTTCGATCGCCGCGAGCTGTGCTTCGAGGACAATTTCGTAAACTGCACGCTGTTCCGGGGTAAATTTTCCGCTAACCGGAATGGTTCGGGTGATGTCCGAGGCGTAGTAGTCATATTCACAGCCTGCATCAATCAATAACAAGTCGCCGTCTGCCAGTTCGGCATTATTGTCGACGTAGTGCAACGTGCAGGAATTGGCACCAGTACCCACGATGGGAGAGTAGGAAATCGTGGCGTCATTGCTGCGGAATTCATGAATGTATTCCGCCTCGACTTCGTACTCGTACATACCAGGCGTAACCATAGCCATTGCCCGCCTGTGCGCGCGCACAGCAATTTTGGCTGCTTTGCGCATCGTGGATATTTCCGCCCTGCTCTTATACAAGCGCATGTCATGCAGGATGTGATCGAGCGCAATGAACTCATGCGGAGTGTGCACGCCGGAGGATTCACGAGAACGCAATACCTTGACCCATTCCGTGATGCGCTGATCAAAATCGGCATATGCGCCCATCGTGTAGTAGACGCAGTTTCGTGATTCAAGCAACCCCGGCAAAATGTCGTCAATGTCATCAATCGGAAACGCATCGTCCGCCGCAAAATTGGCAATGACGCCATCCGGGCCCGACCGCGAACCATCCCAGCGCTCTTTAAGTTTGTCACGATCGCGACAGAACAGGACGAATTCGCCATTCTCGCGACCGGGGGCCAGTACGGCGACCGCATCCGGTTCCGCGAATCCTGTCAGGTAATAGAAATCGCTGTCCTGGCGGTAACGATACTCAACATCGCGGCTACGAATCCGCACGGGTGCGCTTGGCAATATGGCGATGCCATCCTCACCGACCATACGCATCAGTGTCTTTCGTCGCCTGGAAAATTCTTTTTCGTTCATACGTTCATATAAATAAGTAGTTAGTGGTCCAACAAGGTTGTATTGATGGGTTCAGAGCTACCCAGATGATCCAAAACAAGGCGCAGTCTGCAATGAATGACGTGTCCTTTACAAGGGCTGCAACGCCGGATCGGATCATCTGGGTAGCTCCCTTCAGGCGAGTCGTGAAGCGATCGTCCGCGGTGTTGCGCCTCTTGGCAAGGACTCGCCGTGCCGATATCGTGTGGCGTGCTGTACCAAAGGTAACGGCGAGAACCATGACCCGGCGAGACGCGCCTGGCGGTCAACCGCTTCACAACTCGCTGAACCCATCAATACAACCTTGCTGGACCACTAGTGCACCGTCTGCGCAGCATCCAGGCTGACAGAATCATCCTGCGTGCGAAATTCGGCCAGTTCCTCGTAGGTCAGTTGTACGGCGACGCGCAGGTACTCAACAAGTTCGATCAGGTCATTGTCGATCTCTTCGTCGCCATCATCACCGACAGCGGCTCGCGTAATCTCCAGCATATCCTTGATGATATCGGCCAGCGGATCCGCCGCCAGTCGTTTCTTGAGTGCCTCGCTGTGCTTTTCTGCCACCAGGCCGTGCAGGAATCCCTCGCACCATTGCGCCAGTGCCTCTGTTCGCACTGACGCCGGATCCTCGTCATCCGGCAAAAACAGATTGAACCCGGACTGTCGCTCCACCAGCTGTTGCCAGGTTGCAGTACACAATGCATCGAGCATTTCCTCACATTCAGCGCATTGTTCGGCGTCAGCAGAAGCATCTGCCATCACCTGGGCTATCCATCGCGACGCACCTTCGCCACCTGCCAGTGACAAACGACTGCACAGGAGCCCGTGTGCCTGTCCGGCATTCCAGCTCGAACCACAGCGTGTCAGCAATGCGTCGAGCTCATCATGATCAATCGCCTCGCCCATAGGTGTCAGTTTTCCCGATTTTTCTGTCCGCCCGGCCGGAATGATCCCATGTAATTCCCCAACTGACCATGCAATTAACAGCATCTCGCTGTTGAAGATTGATTCTGCTCGATTGCGGCTCTATATTGCTCCCATGGCCAAAGATACCCATGTACAGTTTGAGCACGAACTAAAACGACTTGAGAAGCGTGTGGATGCTCTCGTTCAGGTCTGTGATCAGCTTCAGGATGAGAATCGCTCACTGAAGCAGAGACAGGATACTTTGACCTCGGAGCGCGCAAACTTGCTGCAGAAAAATGAGCAGGTGCGAGCCCGGGTTGAAGCGATGATCGGGCGGCTTAAAGCAATGGAACAGGGAGGCTAGGCAGAACATTACCTGGCTGCCTGGGCATAGCCCATGACCATACGCACCATCCTCTTAACCAGTTTTAATTCACATTTAATTGCAAATTCTGCTCCTTGTGGGGCAGGACCTGTAACGGAGCACCGGTAATGAATGAAATGTATGCCCACGTCAGCGTTCGAATTCTCGAAAAAGAATACCAGGTCTCGTGTCCTGCCAACGAACGCACAGACCTACTCGATTCTGCAGAAGCATTGAATGAAAAGATGCGGGAAATCCGCGACAGCGGCAAAGTCGTCGGCCTCGACAGAATTGCCGTCATGGCCGCCCTGAATATGGCGAACGACCTGCTGCATTCGAAAGCCCGGGATGAGGCCTTGGAAGGCGACGTCAGCAACCGCATCAAGTTACTGTCTGAGAGAGTTGAATCCGTTCTCGGCAGCAGCCAACAACTGGACCTGTAGAGACCTGAAGAATAGTCACCGGTTTTTCTGCGACGAGCATAATATTCGTGACCTGGAACAGGACAGCAGATCGAAGATTCGGTAAGCTGTGATCTGACGTCTCCTGCGGTGTTCGATGTCGACCTGGAATACTTTCGACCCTAAATTTCTACCTCGGGGTCGTGCACTGTCGGCAACATGTGTGCAAAACCACTTCGGTGGATAGCCTTTTGTTGCCACGGCTGACCCCACTTGTTGCTCCCGGTTCGAGAGCGACGGTCGGCAACGGCACAGGCGGGAGACGTCTTTCTTTACGACTATTATTGATGCAGTCATTCTTAAGGGCGGCACGCAGATGTCATCTGCAGATTCCGATAATCAACAACTGCAAAACAGATTTCGCGTCGCTGGCCGACTCGCCCGCACGAATTTAGGTGAACACCAACGCTACATTGCGTCCGAAAAAATCGCGCAGAAAATAACCCAATCCAGCTGGTTTCAACGCGCCGCATTTGTCGCTTGCTATCTATCAACGCCGGATGAAGTTGATACGTGGAGCATCATTGAGCGCGCATGGCGCATGAAAAAGCGCGTTTTTGCGCCAGTTCTCGAAAAAAATGATGTCATGCAGTTTTGTGAACTGACTGCCGATACGGATATTCTGGTCAACCAATACGGTATCGCAGAGCCTCTGGACGGTGAAACCGTCGCCCCACGAATGCTGGACATTGTCATTACACCGGTCGTCGCATACGACAATGCCGGACACCGCGTTGGTATGGGCGGTGGTTATTTTGATCGTACGTTCTCGTTTTTACGGGGCCGTAAGCACTTCTTTCATCCCAAACTGATCGGTGTTGCTTTCGCTTGTCAGGAAGTGGAAGAAATAACGCCAAACCCTTGGGACATACCGCTTTTCGCCACTGTCAACGATACGAATCAGGATACGAATCAGGATATTTCCTAAGCCAATTTTGCAATTACACCGCTAAACGCGCACAAGCAACGACGGCGTCAACACAAAGTTTGATAATCGTCATTCAGCAGCGCCGGAAAAATATCTTCCCAGGCAACTGCAAATAGAGTGTGGAATTTTTGCGACAAGTCGTCGCAAAATTGCATCCAGAATTCATTGCGCAGGTTTTCACCACCTTTCACCCGGAAATTCGCGAAATCGCGCACATCTCAAAATGTTAACGGCGTCACTTAACTTGCTGGATTTTTTGCCTTTGTTGTATATACTCAACGCCGGGTACCCGACACGGAGAAAAAGTATGGCTACCACAAAGAAGTCACGTAAAAAAGCTTCGAAGCGAAAGGTCGCTAAGAAGCGGAAAGTAACCAGGAAGAAAGCACCTAAGAGAAAGGTCGCGAAACGTAAGACGAAGAAAAAAGTCGCCAAGCGTAAGACGAAGAAAAAGGCGAAAAAGAAAGTAGCGAAACGGAAAACGAAGAAGAAGGCAAAAAAGAAGACCAAGCGTAAGGCTAAGAAAAAAGCCAAACGCAAGGTAAAGAAAAAGGCTAAGAAAAAAGCCAAGCGTAAGACGAAACGGAAAGCGAAGAAAAAAGCTTCCCGTAAGCGTAGATAGTCTTAGCTGAGAAGCTGGAAGATCGGTAGCCGAAAGGATTACCGAGGCCTTCTTCCAAAATCAAGAAATATGCCCGCAATTGCGGGCATATTTCGTTTTGGCAGTTAGCGTTCTGTTTTTTATGGCGAAGATTCGGGCGATCAGATAAGCTCACTATCAGGAGCACTCGATTACTTCATTTTTTGTTGCCTATATGGATCAGGACGAAAAAAAGATCAACGCAGCCAAAGCCTCGCTGGATTTCATCCGCGACGGCACAACGCTCGGCATTGGCACGGGATCGACGGTCAACCATTTGATCGAACTCTTGCCTGATATTCGAAACCGGATTGAGGCCATGGTATCCAGTTCGATGGCAACCACAGAAAGGCTTGAGAAGCTCGGCTTCGAGGTGTCAATGCTGAATGCCGTTGGCGATGTCGACGTTTACATTGATGGTGCCGATGAGGCCACAAAACACCTGCAACTCATCAAGGGCGGTGGTGGCGCGCTTACCCGCGAAAAAATACTGGCGGGCGCATCCAGAAAATTTATTTGTATCATCGATGACTCAAAACAGGTCGGCATGCTCGGGTCTTTTCCACTACCGATCGAGGTCATTCCGATGGCCCAATCCTTTGTCGCAAGAAAAATGGTCAAGATGCGCGGCCAACCGGTCTGGCGGGAAAATTTTGTGACCGACAATGGCAACCATGTTCTGGACGTCCATAACCTGTCGATCTCGAATCCATTGGAAATGGAGACGCGGATTAATCAGATTCCCGGGGTTGTGACCGTTGGTTTGTTCGCACATAGAGCAGCGGATGTGTTGATTGTCGGGGATGATTCCGGGGTAAGGGTTATGGGGAACTAGGATTGAGTTACTCACGAACCAAACGATAAAGGCCATCCGACGGATGGCCTTTTGCTTTTTGGCTGGGGGAGAGGGATTCGAACCCCCGTTGGCGGAGTCAGAGTCCGCAGTCCTACCACTAGACGATCCCCCAAGTTCGCCCGCAATTTTACTCGAGGGCACACTGGTTTGGTGCGAACTTACCTTAAGTAATCAAATCAATGCGGGCATTCCACCCACCACAGCAAGCTCGCCTCACCCTGAATACATCGCCGCGTAACAAAGATTCCTGACCCAACAAACGAAGGGTCCAGCGAAAAAAGTGTCGAAAAACTACCGCTTGGAATACTGCGTAGCCCGCCGCGCCTTCCTCAAGCCAACTTTCTTACGCTCAACTTCACGCGCGTCACGGGTCACGAATCCGGCTTTTCTGAGCGCCGGTCGCAGAGACTCGTCGTACTGCATCAATGCACGGGTCAGACCATGTCGAATCGCACCAGCCTGGCCGGTTGTGCCGCCACCTTTAACGGTAGCGGTAATATCAAACTTGTCCGCAAGATTGATCAACTCCAACGGCTGGCGCACGATCATGCGAGCAGTCTGCCGACCAAAAAACTGGTCTAGCGGACGATTGTTCACAGTAATGCTACCGGACCCTGCCTTCATAAAAACTCTGGCAGTGGATCTCTTGCGCCGGCCAGTTCCGTACAGCTGTGCTTCACTCATTTACTTCGCCTCAGTCCTGATGCCCTTGCGGCTCAGGCTTTAATATCCAGTGGTATTGGTTGCTGCGCCTCATGACTGTGCTCGGGGCCTGCAAACACACGCAGCTTCGAGTACATCTTTCGGCCAAGCGGATTGCGCGGCATCATGCCTTTCACCGCATATTGCAGCGCGCGCTCAGGAGTCTCTTTCATGAGCTTCTCAAGCGAAATAGATTTCAGGTTGCCAATGTATCCCGTATAGCGGTGATACATCTTGTTCTTCATCTTGTTTCCCGTCACGCGAATTTTTTCGGCGTTAACCACAACAATGTAGTCACCCGTATCAACGTGCGGCGTATATTCAGGTTTATGCTTGCCTCGGAGCCGTCGGGCGATCTCCGTCGACAGTCGTCCTAAAGTCTTGTTCGTGGCGTCAACCACATACCAGTCGCGGTTTACTTCCTCCGCCTTGGCAGAAAACGTTTTCATGATCTAAAATCCAGTTAGGAACCCATATGGAGCAATGTTGGCGACGAAAAATCGCCATGCCCCCGCCGCCGGTCAGACCTTGCCTTTAATGCCCCGACGAAAGGCGCGAAAGTTTACTCGACGGGCTGGCGCAATGCAAACAAAGCAGGCCATTTTCAGCAAATTAGCACGCATCGAATTCGCGATTTTATTTCTTTATTTTTCAATAGCTTAATCGCGACATTTGGCAACCACACCATGCCGGAGGACCGCTCTTGACTGCAGCAGGGCAACAATGCGCCGCCAGGCGCCAAAATAGCGGGCGGAATCAGGGTAATCGAGCCTGTTTCAAGCCCACCCGGGTACTGGTAGTCCAACCAGGGTGGCTCTGAACCCATCAAACCACCCTAGTTGTACTAGTAGCTTGCCTGTGAAATCCAGCGTTGGCAGCAAAATCACGGTTATAATCCGCCAATGGATGAGCGACAACTTAGCCCGCTGGACCGGATATTGTCCGGAATCGATACCATGCTGCGTTCAGCCAGCCCCTCACCTGTTCGCGCAACACGCCCCAATCCGGCTGCAGATATTGTCGAGGCAACCCTGTCCAAACGAGAAAAATCCCATGCTGCTGGTTTGATGCGCGTTAATCACGCTGGCGAAATCGCTGCCCAGGGCCTTTATCAGGGGCACGCAGCACTCGCCAGAGACGCCACAATCCAGCAACAAATGCAGCAGGCTGCAAATGAAGAGCTGGATCATCTTGGCTGGTGCGAGGAACGACTGGCGCAACTCGATTCCGGCCCAAGCAAGTTACGACCCATTTGGTATGCAGGTGCATTTGCAATTGGAGCAGCCAGTGGTGTGCTCGGCGATAAGTGGTCACTTGGCTTTATTGAGGAAACTGAAAGACAAGTGTCGGCGCACCTGAGCGGGCATCTCCAGGAGTTGCCGGAAAATGATGCCAGAAGTCGTGCAATTGTTACGCAGATGCGTGATGAGGAAGAGCAACATGGTGCAAACGCAAATGCTGCAGGCGCAGCCAGGTTGCCACTGCCTGCGCGGGAGCTTATGCGCGTCTGCGGGAAAATTATGACCCGGGCAGCCTACTGGATCTGATCCTGCTGCGGTATTTTTGCCGTCCGGGACTTATTTCGACAGAATTTTCTGAATAGTCAGTTTTTCAAGAGAAATTACGGACTTAGCTTGCTCTTGGCCGCAGTCTGTATTAAAAGAGTAGCGCAGCGTCGTCGAGGATTAGCATATGCAAACAACAGCGAAGAATTTAAGTGATGTACCGGCAATAAACCGTTTTTTAAGTTACTGCCGCGTCCGCACGGTCCCATCGAAAACCGTCATGATTCATGCGGGCGATTTGCCCGACGTTCTCTACTACATTGTCGATGGCTCGGTCGAGGTTATGATCGAGGATGAAGACGGCAATGAGATGGTGCTTGCCTACCTGAACAAAGGGCAATTCTTCGGCGAAATGGGGCTTTTTTACGAACAACCGACGCGCAGCGCCTGGGTACGAACCCGAATCGAGTGCGAAATCGCTGAAATGACCTACCCACGCTTTCGCCAAATCGCGAGCGAGAGCCCCGGGCTGGTATTCGAACTTGCCACACAACTCGCGACCCGACTCGACCGCACCAACCGTAAACTGGGCGATCTCGCGTTTGTCGATGTAACCGGTCGTGTCGCCCATGCCATTATGGATTTGTGTAATGAGCCTGATGCCATGACGCATCCTGATGGCATGCAAATCAAAGTCAGCCGCCAGGAATTGAGCCGATTGGTTGGCTGTTCACGTGAAATGGCGGGGCGCGTACTTAAGGTCCTTGAAGAGCAAGGCCTGGTGTCTGCCAGCGGCAAGACAATTGTAGTTTATGGCGCAAGACCGAATCGTAAGATATAACCTAAGGAGCCCGCCCAGCGGGCGATTGATGATCGGTTCTTGTCGACGTTTGCAAACTTAAAAGGCCGCAACTTTCGTTGCGGCCTTTTAAGTTTGTCGCCCGTGCCAATAGACCGATTTTCTCCGGAATCGAGAATGAGCATCTATCGTACGGCGGGCTCCTACAGATTGTCTGTTAACTAGCCTGTTGCCGCAGCAATTTCTGCTTTCATTTCTGCAATGGTAGCTGCGTAGTTGTCGCTGCCGAAGATCGCTGACCCTGCTACAAACATGTCAGCGCCCGCGGCGGCAATTTCACCAATGTTGTCGGTCTTGACGCCGCCATCCACCTCAAGACGGATATTAAGCCCGCTATCATCAATCATCTGACGGGCCTGGCGTAGTTTTGCCAGGGTCGAATCAATAAACTTCTGACCGCCAAAACCCGGGTTGACGGACATCAGGAGCACCAAATCGAGTTCATGGATTACATGCTCGAGCCAGGTCAGCGGCGTTGCCGGATTGAACACGAGCCCCGCTTTGCAGCCATTCTCACGAATCAGGCCGATCGTACGGTGAACATGACGGCTGGCTTCAGGATGAAAGCTTATGTAGTTGGCACCCGCCTTGGCGAAGTCCGGAATAATGCGGTCGACCGGGTCAACCATCAGATGTACGTCGATGGGGGCTTCAATACCGAAGTCTCGCAATGCGTCGCAAATCATCGGGCCTATGGTCAGGTTTGGCACAAAATGATTGTCCATGACATCGAAGTGCACAACATCCGCACCCGCCTCCAGCACGGCAACAACATCATCACCCAATCGAGCGAAATCGGCGGAAAGAATAGAGGGAGCGATCAATGGTTCCACGAGCGTATCCTTTGGTTGGGAGCCATCCACTGTAACAATACATCGGCGCCGGGAAAAACAGCCCTACGGATACGCCGGGTATGCTGATCAGCGAATATTGCGCCGGGATTTCAGCAATTCATAGGCGCCGCGAACTTCACGGGTCCTTTTTTCGGCCTCAGCCAGCAAAGCAGCATCCGGATTTCTGGCTGCGAGTTTATCCGGATGGCTCTTGTTAATCAGGCGCCGATACGCCTTTTTGACCTCGGCGTTGGTCGCGGATTTATCAACGCCAAGTGTTCTATAAGCCGCGTTGACGCGCCGCGTATCCACGCTGCCCGCTGCAGAGCGACGAAAGCCGCGTTGTGCCCGCAGCATCGCTTCAAGCTGCGCCAGCTCAACTCTGCCAACATCAAGTTCGGTACAAATGGTCCAGATGAGCGCCCTCTCCTGCTGATGCAGGGACGGTTTTGACAATGCTACTTCCATAATCAGGCGTACGAAGAGTCCTCGTGCATCTGCTTTGCGAGCACTCCCGGCGCGAATTTTTTTCAGCGTGGGGACGAGCGGAAAGTTTTGCTGCTTACCCTCTTCGAACCAGGAAATCGCCCGCCTGATTTGCTGCGGACCAAGCCCCAGCCTGTGCATCAGGCCCCTGGCAGCTCGGATCTCGTCCTCTTTGACGCGACCATCGGCTTTCGCAAGGTGCCCCATGGTCTGAAACAACGCCTGAACAAACTGATCCGGCAATTGCCCCAGGCGCTCAGCGGATACATCCGGCCCGAATTTCGTGAATCGATCCGCGAATCCACGATCGAACTGGTGACCCAGCATCAATCCGATGACAGCAATCCACACGCGCCCGGTTGCCAGGCCGGCAATCGTGCCAATTACTTTACCCCAGAATGGCATCCAGTCTCGCCAGTAGTCGGTGCACCTGCTCCATTGGTTAATGCTAACCGTAGCGGCAGTGGTTTCCTATCCTGATTACTTGCGAGGGCGGCGGCTAAGCGCCATCATCCAGGACAAAACCAATGACAAGACTGTTAATGACTATTTATGACGATCGCAGAAACTGTATTTGAATCCGAAATCCCCGCGTTAAGCAGAATTGGACGCGGCAAGGTGCGTGACATTTACAGCGTTGATGATGACCATTTGCTGCTGGTCGCCACCGACCGATTGTCCGCGTACGACGTCATATTGCCTGATCCCGTACCCGGCAAAGGCCAGGTCCTGACAGAAATATCGAATTTCTGGTTTGCGATGATGGCGGACCTGGTTCCCAATCACCTGACGAAAATGCGACTTGAGTCGGTTATCGACGACGACGCGCTGCGGCAGTCACTGGCAAAGCGTTCGATCATCGCCCGCCGCCTCGAACCTCTACCGATCGAAGCTGTTGTGCGCGGCTACCTGATCGGCTCCGGTTGGCGTGATTACCAGGAAAGCGGTGCAGTTTGCGGCATTGCGCTGCCAGAAGGGCTTCCACAGGCAGCCAAACTTGCCGAAACATTGTTTACTCCTGCGACCAAAGCGGATGCGGGGGATCACGACGAAAACATCAGTTTCGCAGATGCCGCAGCAATGATCGGTGAGCAACTTGCGAGGCAAGTGCGCGAAATTTCTATTCAGATCTATGAGCGAGCGGCGGCTTACGCACTTGAACGAGGCATCATCATTGCCGATACGAAATTTGAGTTTGGTCTGGACGACACCGGCAAACTCTACATTATCGATGAAATACTGACACCCGATTCGTCTCGATTCTGGCCAGTCACAGAATACAAGACTGGCATCAGTCCACCCAGTTTCGACAAGCAGTTCGTCCGCGACTACCTGGATACACTCGACTGGGACAAGACGGCACCAGGGCCGAAATTACCAGCGGACGTCATTAATGGCACGAGCGAAAAATATCGCGAAGTGCTGGAGATTTTGACGCGCTAAGCCAGCCAAATTTTGCGCCGCCAAAAAATCGTCGAAATTTCAGCTTATTCGATGGCTAAAAATGGTAGCAAAGTATCGTAGGAGCCCGCCCCAATCCTCCTGCAATAATGAATATGTGTCTGCAAGGCGGATGAGGATTGATCTTTAGTGCTGTGGTCAATAGCGATTGAAGGTTGATGCGTGTGGCACAGCCCAATCGCCCGCTGGGCGGGCTCCTACAATACTAACTCTGTACAATGTAAGCCACAGCCATCGCCCCCGGGAACCGCATGCAGTGATCGCCAAAATCCAGCATTTAGTCGACAACATCATCTGGGGAAATCAGCTGAGAAAGGCCGGCCTGCCAGGCCGGGTCGTCGAAGTGATACTGCGCTACCTGTACGCGATGTTGCGCGACTTTTTCTCGGGTCAGCTGACGATGCGCGCAATGAGCCTGGTCTATACGACGCTGTTAGCCGTTATCCCCCTGCTGGCAGTCAGTTTCGCGATATTGAAGGGCTTTGGTGTTTTCAACCAGCTCGAGCCGTATCTCGACAACCTGCTCGCCCCGCTTGGTGAGCAGGGGGAACAAATCACAGCCCAGATACTGACACTGGTCAACAATGTCCAGGGCTCCGTATTGGGCGGCGTCGGGCTCGCATTCTTTCTGTATACCGCAATCTCCACCGTGAAAAAGATTGAAGAGAGCTTCAACTACGTCTGGTATGTCTCGAAGCCACGAAATTTTGCACGTCGGTTTACGGAGTATCTGATCGTATTGATTGTTGGACCGCTGGTCATGGTAACGGCGATCGGCATGATCACTTCTATTCAAAACAATGCCGTGATGCAGTATTTACTCAACAATGAGGCGCTCGGACCTGTTTTTGTTCTGGCCGGTCAATTCGTGCCTTATTTCTTGATTTCCGCTGTGTTCACATTCCTGTACGTGTACATGCCAAACACGAAAGTCAGATTGAAATCGGCGCTCGTTGGTGGAATCGCAGGCGGTTTCATGTGGGCCACCATGGCCGCCATATTTACGAACTTCATCGTTTTCGCAACGCGCACACAACAAATTTATGCAGGCTTCGCTGTCGTTATTACGACGCTGATCTGGCTGTACCTGAACTGGCTCATCCTCCTGATCGGTGCCCAGCTCGCGTTTTATCACCAGCGGCCGGCATTCCTGCGCATTGGTCGTCAGGAGCCGAGATTATCCAACGCAATGCGCGAACGGCTGGCGCTGAATGTCATGTTCCTTGTAGGCAAGGCGTTTCGGAATCCCGACGAATCGATCACATCACAGCAGGTCAGTGCAAAACTTCATATTCCCTCGATCGCGCTTGCGCCGATAACTGAAGCACTCGAATCAGCCGGGCTGTTAACTTCGACAGAAAAAGAAGAGCTATTGCCCGGCCAGGAAATGTCGCGCATCGCCATGACAGACATTCTCGATGTTGTAAGAGTCCGGGGTGAAACGGGCTCCTACCGAAAACCAAGCTGGTCAGGCAGCATCGATGCCCTGGGTGATCAACTTGATGCTGCAGTTGCCGGCGTCGTTGGCGATCACACGCTGGCAGATTATCTGGACGATACAGAGCAGAGCAGAGCAGGAAATAGGATCGCCTGATCAGGCTCCTGCTATCGTCATCGATTCAACCAGCAACGAGCCGCAACGAATGCCGCCGCGCAAGTCCTGATCATTACCAATAGCGGTTATGCGCCGATACAGATCTTTAAGATTGCCGGCAATGGTCACCTCGTGTACCGGATGCACAATCTCGCCATTCTCAACCCAGTAACCAACCACGCCACGGGAATAATCACCGGTAACAGCATTAACACCGGAGCCGATTAGTTCGTGAACCAGCAGTCCACGGTTCATCATGCGCATCAATTCCGCCATATCCGCTGCATTTCCGGGTACCAGCAGGTTGTGTGTACCACCCGCGTTGCCAGTCGTTTGCAGGCCCAGCCGACGTGCGGAATAGGAACTCATCACGTAGCCCTGCAGGACGCCATCCGTGACGATTTCGCGATCCTTCGTTGCCACGCCCTCCGCATCATAAGGTGCACTTGCCATGCCCTTGGGTATGTGTGGTCGCTCCTGAATCTGCATGAATTCAGGAAATATCTGCTCGCCGGCTGCGTTGAGCAGGAATGATGAACGGCGATACTGCGCACCACCTGCAATAGCCCCGATGGCGTGACCGATGAAACCGCGCGCGACTTCCGGCGCGAATAATACGGGCGCATTGCCCGTCTTGACCTTGCGCGCACCGAGACGTCGTACGGTGCGCTCCGCCGCTATCGCACCGATCCTGGCAGGCGTTTCCAGATCTGCTGCGTCGCGCGCCGCGCTGTACCAGTAATCACGCTCCATATCGCCGTCGGCTTCGCCAATGACAACACAGCTGATACTGTGGCTGGTCTTCCGGTAACCACCCAGGAAACCGTGCGAGTTCGCATAGACACGAACACCGCCACTGCTGTTGATCGTTGCGCCTTCTGAATTGGTAATACGCTTGTCAAACGATCTGGCTGCGTCCTCACATTCGATCGCATAATCAATCGCAGCATCGGATTGCAAATGCCAGTCGTGAGCGAGATCAAGATCTGGTGGATCCTGTGCCATCAATTCGGCGTCTGCCAATCCGGCATGTTCGTCAGCTGCCGTGAAATTGGCGAATGTACAAGCCTTGGTAACTGCTTCACGAAGTGCCGCAAGGCTGAAGTCAGAGGTACTGGCGTTGCCCTTTTTCTGGTTTTTGTAGACGGTTATGCCGACGCCGCGATCGTTCGTATATTCAAGACTTTCCACGTCACCGAGGCGAGCAGTTACGCACAGTCCGATATCGTGACTGGCTGCCGCTTCGGCCTGATCGGCGCCCTGCTTCCTGGCCTCTTGCAGAACTTGCAAAACGATGTCTTCAAGTTCCTTTTGATCCAGCGCCGTGCGGCTCGGTAGTGCATTCATCTGCTCGTGTATTCCTTACTGTGGTGCACTCATCGTTCCTCCGGACAGATGCGAATCGCATCCAGGTCGTCGTGATATTATCCGGGAAGTTACCGGCATTCGGCGCAAAATCCGCCCTGCACGTCGGTAATATTCTTGTGTTATTTGTTAACCCTGCCCACTCATATTACCTTGTTGGACCACCGGCCAGTGAAAATATCAAAACCCAGCAAAAGTGCCCGAAAACGCGAATTCCAGGCCGTCCAGGTATTGGGCGAACAGCTGATAGAACTTGCCAATGAGCAACTGAACAATCTCGCTCTCGATGAGGCCTTACTGGATGCGGTGCTTGCTGCCAAAACAATCAAGTCACACAGTGCGCTACTCCGTCAGAAGCAGTTGATTGGAAAACTGATGCGCGGCACGGATCCGGCGCCGATACAGGCCGCACTCAATGGCCTGGGCCAATATGGGCGCCGGGAAAAAGACCTGTTTCGTCAGGCAGAGCAGTGGCGAGACCGCATAGCCAATGAGGGCAAGCAGGCGCTGAGCGATCTTTTTGCAGCGCTTGGTCACGAAAACCAGGAGTTGTCTGATTACGCGAACGCATACCTTGCAGCACCGAATGACAACATGCGGCGCCAGACGCTGCGTAAAATTTTTCGGGAGATTCACAGAGAATTGTCCTCGAAGATGCACAATACTGCGCTCTGACTATAGAATTGCCCCTCGCAAAGAGTTTTACCGACCCTGCCGGGAGCAGATCATCATCCTCACTACAAGCTGGCCATTAATATGAACGCACAGGTTGGAATCATCATGGGTTCCCAATCCGATTGGGAAACAATGCGACACGCCGGCGACATGCTGCAAGCGCTCGGCATCGCGCATGAAGTAAAGGTCGTGTCTGCGCACCGCACTCCGGATCTGTTGTTCGACTATGCCGCATCAGCCCTCGACCGTGGCCTGAAAATTATCATTGCCGGCGCTGGCGGCGCGGCGCATTTGCCCGGCATGACTGCTGCCAAAACACGTATTCCTGTCCTCGGCGTACCGGTCGAATCGAAAGCACTCAAAGGAGTGGATTCTTTGTTGTCAATCGCACAAATGCCCGGTGGAGTTCCGGTGGGCTGCATGGCGATAGGCACTGCCGGGGCCAAAAACGCGGCACTGCTGGCTGCGGCCATACTGGCACTCTCGGATGCGGAGGTGGCTGCCACACTGGACGCGTTTCGCCATGAGCAGACAGAATCTGTGCTGGCCAAGCCGAGCCCGGGCGACTAAACAAGCATGACGACGATTGGTGTTATCGGGGCCGGACAACTCGGCCAGATGCTGGGGATTGCAGGGCAAAAAATGGGTCTGCAGTTCATTTTTCTGGATCCATCCGCCAGGCCGCCGGCCGCAACAGTCGGGCCCGTTCTCAGGTATGCGTTTGATAATGAGGAGGGCCTCGCGGAACTCGCCGCCAGGTCTGACATCGTTACCTACGAATTTGAGAACGTTGCCGTTTCGGCTGTCGAAAAAATAGCCGCTGCGGGCACCGTTTACCCGCCTGTAAAAGCGTTGCGCCACGCTCAGGACCGGCTGGTCGAAAAAACACTCTTTACAACGTTGGGAATCCCGGTAGCAGGGTTTCGCGCAATCGATACCGAAGAAGACTTGCATTCGGCGTGCACGGAATTGGGACTACCGCTTGTACTTAAGACCCGCCGCTTTGGATATGATGGCAAGGGGCAATCAATAGTAAGGGACGAGGCCGTCATCGAATCCGCATTTGCCGAGCTGGGTGGATCGGACCTGATTGCAGAACAGTGGATTGCATTCGATCGCGAGGTTTCTGCTATCGCGGCGCGAAACGTCAGCGGTGACGTAGCATTTTACCCGCTTACAGAGAATCAGCATGAGCAGGGAGTTTTGAGCGTCTCAAGAGCACCGGCGGCCGCGGGCGAGCTGACGAAGACGGCCAGGCGCTATCTGGCTAGTCTTTTAAGCCACCTTGACTATGTCGGTGTTCTGGCATTGGAACTATTTGTCATCGGCGATCGTTTATTGGCTAATGAGATTGCACCGCGAGTACATAATTCAGGTCACTGGACCATCGAAGGTGCCGCCACCAGTCAGTTTGAAAATCACTTGCGTGCAATTCTTGATATGCCGCTGGGCAATGCCAAAGCACTGGGGCATTCAGGCATGATAAATCTGCTTGGGCGGATGCCGGGAAAGGCAGCGATGTCACAGCTGGGCGAGTGCTACCTGCATGACTACGGCAAGGATCCAAGGCCCGGCCGGAAACTGGGTCATGTCACGGTAGTCACGGACACGCTGGCGGCTCGTGACGAACAATTAGAGAGACTGGGTAAGCTGCTGATTATCTGATCATTATTTGACCGGCGTCGCACTTTAGAGTACCTCAATACGTCATAATACGACTACACTGACCGATAGTTACATTATAAGGTCGAAAAAACGCAATAATGGGCCAGGAAGCCACGGAATAAATTCTCAATGTCGTATCTGGAGCACTTCAAACTCAACGAACCACCGTTCGGCCTGACGCCAGACCCGACGTTTGTGTACTGGAGCAAACAGCACTCACGCGCCAAGGCCTACATGGAATCGACCATCTGGCTCTCAGATGGCTTTGTGGTGATCACCGGTGATATCGGTTCCGGCAAAACGACCCTGTTGCAGTCGTTCCTGGATGAGCTTGACGACAATATTGTCTACGCAGTGGTCTCGCAGACGCAACTCTCGCCGACTCAGTTTCTACAGGCTGTGCTGACCGAGTTTGGTTTCAAACCGTTCGACAAGAAAAAAGTCGAACTGCTGGACATGCTCAACATGTTCCTGATCGAGCAATACTCGACTGGAAAGAAAGTCATCCTGGTGGTCGACGAAGCGCAGAATCTGAGCAAAAAAGTACTGGAAGAGGTGCGCCTGCTATCCGGCATTGAGACACAAAAAGAAAAAGTACTGCGCATCATATTCGCCGGGCAACCCGAACTTAAGGAAACGCTCGCCTCCCCCAGTCTCAAACAGCTGGTGCAACGGGTACGCCTGAAATTTCATCTTGGACCGCTCGATCGTGTTGATACTCGTGCCTATGTCGAACATCGCCTTTCCGTCGCTGGACGCGGAGATGGCAAGTTGTTTGCCGATGATGTTTACCCGCTTATTTACCGGTATACCGGCGGCGTCCCAAGATTGATTAATACATTGTGCGATTCTGCATTGCTGGTTGCATTTGCGGACGGGAAAGAAACGATTACCGCGCAAGACATCGAAGACACAGCGGATGAACTGGAGTGGGTGGAACATGAAGACACGACCGGTGAACATGAGATTCTGCCACGTCTTGTACCCAGCGCAAAAAAGACAAATTACCTGACTCGAATTGATATTCGATCCAAAGGCAAAAAAATATCGGAGCACTTGTTTGCGGCTGGTCGCATCATCGTTGGCCGGTCGCCGGACAGCGATATTTACATCGACAGTCACTATATCAGCAGACATCACCTGCAATTAACCAGTAGTGCATCGGGGTGTGTAATCGAAGATTTAAATAGTACCAACGGTGTATTCATCGGCAATGACGAGGTCAAAAAACAGATACTGGTCGATGGCGATATAATTTCGCTCGGAACGCATGAACTGGTTTACGCAGATTTGCGAGATGCCGATGAAAGCAGCAAAGACGACACGTCTGTCACCGAAAATCAGGCCTGAATAATTCGGGCGACTGGGTCGCACGTCATTATTCTGGCGAGCGATTCGCGCGTCGATCGTGGCGCCGGTAATCACGGCGCTTCAATAGAACAATCAATCCACCAACAAGGCAGGCCAGGCCAACCGAGAAACAGATCGTAGGCCAATACCAGTGATTCAGATACATAGACGCCGCGAGGATGACGGCACCAACGATCAGATAGAAAAAAGGCAGCGACTCATAAATCGGTTTGGATACCCACATAAAGCGGAACCTCAGTTGTGCATCGTATCAATTGTCCACAGACGCAACGTTGTAGTCCAGTCAACGATCGCACAGGTGATTTGTATTCAGTTAACTATTTGAATAACAAGGTTTTTCAGGACGTCCCGCCAACCGTCAATTCATCGATTCGCAATGTCGGCTGGCCTACGCCGACGGGCACAGACTGTCCGTCCTTGCCACAGGTACCAACGCCAGGATCGAATTCAAGATCGTTGCCGACCATCGATATCCGGCTCAGCGCTTCGGGTCCGTCACCAATCAACATAGCGCCTTTTACGGGTGCCGTAATTTTTCCTTTTTCAATCAGATAGGCTTCACTGGCAGAAAAAACAAATTTTCCGGAAGTAATGTCTACCTGACCGCCGCCGAAATTAGGTGCATAAAGCCCTTTTTCAACGGATGCAATGATTTCTTCCGGATCGTGCGGGCCGGCGAGCATATAAGTGTTGGTCATACGCGGCATTGGAATGTGTGCATATGATTCGCGCCGTCCATTGCCGGTCGGTGCGACACCCATCAGCCTCGCATTTAGTTTGTCCTGCATGTAACCACGCAATATGCCGTTTTCTATCAGCACGTTGTATTGACCTGGCGTGCCCTCATCATCCACGGCAAGCGAACCCCGCCGGTTAACCAGCGTGCCATCGTCAACGATTGTGCACAGTGGAGATGCAACTTGCTGGCCAACACGACCACTGAATGCCGAGGTTCCCTTGCGATTGAAGTCCCCCTCAAGTCCGTGACCGACCGCCTCGTGCAAGAGTATTCCCGGCCATCCCGCGCCAAGAACGACCGGCATCGTACCGGCAGGAGCCGGTTGTGCGTCGAGCTGCACGATTGCCTGGCGCACCGCTTCACGAGCAAAATCCATTGGCAGGTCACTATCCAGAAAATAAGTCAGATCGCAGCGCCCACCACCGCCGGAATAGCCTTGCTCACGGCGACCGTCCTGTTCGACGATTATGCTCACATTCAGACGCACCAGTGGTCGCACATCTGCCGCCAACGTGCCATCGGCAGCAGCGATGAGAACCAGATCCTGGCTACTGCTAAGGCTGACAATTACCTGTTCAATGCGTTGGTCGAGCTCGCGGGTTTGCGCGTCAATCTGACTAACGAGCGCCTTTTTTTGCTCGTCTGAGATACTGGTGATCGGATCTGTCGCTTGATAAAGACTCTGCATTGGCCCGACAGACGCCACCTGCACCGCGCGCGATTGTCCTTGCCTGGATATGGCTCTTGCTGCGCTCGCGGCAGCCTCGAGTGCCGGCAACAGCAACTCGTCCGAGTACGCGAAACCGGTTTTTTCGCCACATACCGCGCGTACACCAACGCCCTGCTCCAGACTGAAGCTGCCCTCTTTGAGAACACCGTCCTCGACGGTCCAGGACTCGTGTCTGCTGATCTGAAAATAAAGATCGGCACTATCTACATCACCCCGGTTAATGGTGCCCAGTGCTTTGTTCAGGTGTTTTTCGTCCAGCCCCGCTGGCGCGAGAACGCGCGCCATTACTGTTTCTACTGTAGATTCATTTTGCTTTTGGCTGGTCAAGGTCGCTTGTTCCTTTTTTGTTTACTGTGCTATCAAAAGCCGGGCAAGACCCGACGTACTACGATGCTGTCCAGGTGAATGCAGGCAGCGCATCTTGCCGCGATTGTACGCATCCGGGCTAGTAGTCCATCAAACCTACCTTGTTGGACTACTAGCACAACAATTTACATCGACCGCCGCCCCGAAGCGAGCCTTGGCCACTATTGGCGGCAATAATTTATCGATTTTCAGTAACGCAGCCAGCAAGCTCACTGGTGCGCAAAATTCGCTCAGGTTTGGCCACTTCGATTAGCGGATCGTCCCAGGAACCATCGATGGCGTAATAGATTTGCCCCATTTCCTGCAGCGGCTTCTTGAAAATTTGCGAAAAGACGAACAGTGCTGCAGCGACTTGTGGTCCGGCGATCACAGCACCAACAAGCGGCAGTGTATTGCCAACATTCGCGCTGACGACGGCGGTCTGGTCGTAGTCCCTCGTCAGCAGACCGGCACGTCCGACAATGCCTACATCTGCCGCCGGCCCTGCCAGTGACAGGTCACAGGTATAGGCCTCACCGTCCACCAGGCGAAAACTGCCCGTGATTTCGTCAAAACCGAAGCCGGTATCAAATACATCGCTGAAATCCAGGGATAAGCGTCGCGGCAGTGCAACCACACTCATCAAACCAAACACCCGCCCGGCGCCCGGTTCGACCGCCTCAAGCTGGCCTGCGCCAATACGTGCAGTCACATTGCCATTGACGACCCCCATGAAATCCTGGCGCGGCCCGCCTGGCCAACTTACCTGCACATCGACCTGCATGTCCTCGCCATTGATACCGGGCTGATAACCCAGGCGACGCATTGTTTGATCGATATCTGTACTGATCAGTTTCGCGTCAAAATACGTTCGTTGCCCCGACGCTTCATAGCGGTCGATAACCCAGCCTGCAGAACCCTTAATCGAGAAAGTTTCGTCAACGGTCACGAGATTGGTCGCTTCAAGACCGCGATTGGTACTCACCAGATCAACGACCAGCTTGCCGAGATTACGATCGCCCAGTGCAAATTCCTCCGCCCGCACCGAAATGGTCGGCAATGTCAGCGGATTAAGTGGGGTGTCATCCGCTTCCTGGACTTCGTCGCTACCAGGCAGGAACAGTCGCTGCATCTCCAGGGTTAGCGGCCTGCCTGCCCGAAAATCGTAGGGTACCGTTATGACGCCATCGGCTTGATCACCGCGGACTTTGATCACCCAGTCCAAACCGCTTTGATCTACCCGAACATGATGATCCGTAAAATGCTGTCCAACGGCAAACAGGTTGTCGATACTCAGGTCGATCGAACGAATGCCACTGTTCAGTTTTTTCTCACCGCCATGGCGCTGCACCGTGGCAAGCCAATCATGGAGACGCAGCTCTGGCGTATGTCCTTCGATGTGCAGACCCCGAATGTCGGGGTCCCTGGGATCTTCGCCGCCCACCGCAAGAGTGCCCCGGTCGAAATCCCAGCCGGACTCTTTTTTCAGAAACTGAAACTTCCATTTAATGTCGCCGGCCAGGCTACCATCGTTATCGATCCGGTTCACCACCGGAAACTCGATAGTCGTCGACAAGGGCCGCGATTCGGACTTAACCTTGGCCATTGGTGCGGGCATGTTCAGACCGAAACCGATCAGGTCAGACGCAATGTGAATCTGTAGTGGCCCCGGCTGCGCGGCGCGCCCGTTCGGAAAGCGAATGATTGCCCGGTAGTTTGCACTGCCATCGGCAATCCCCTCCAGAGGAGCGCCCAGCTCGCTGATCAGGCTCTCAGCAGTTACACTGCCGATCGCCTCGAGCACGACGCTATATTCAGGCAGGTCGTCGCCGGCACTGCTTAGCGCTATGTCGACCGGTTGCCCGAGAAAATGACCGAAAAGCGCCTCGGAACTCACGCTTTGCCTGGTCACGGTAACGATGCCATACAACTCTGTCACCGGCGCAGCAAATCCCTGTATTTTTATCGAGCCTCCGCTGCTGCGAATCCTGGTTGAAAAATCGTAATTCTGGTGATCCAGAATGGGAAAAGTCACCGACAAATCGAATGATGCATCGCCACTGACTTCGACCCGATCAAGTTGTCCGCCCAGTACGCTGGCAATCGGGCTCTGCACGGCAAACTGCCGAATCGACTCCAGGGTGCCAGTGGCGAAGGCATCGATGCGCAAGACAGGATCGCGCAGGTCTGCAATTTCTATCTGTGCATCCTCAACAATATTGCCAAGATTCGCTGCAGAGTTTTCTGTCGAATACAGTCGCGTATTTTCGATAATCAGGTTGAGATGATGAAATTCGGCTGCCGGCCAGGGCCCACCATACTTTAGCGTGGCATCTTCCAGTATCGCATCGATGCGAAAAAGACCTTCGCCATTGTCGAACGGAAACTTATCGAGCGCGCCGTAAAACTGGGTCGTACCTTCGCGTACGTAGCCGGAAACCAGCGCCTTGTTGAGCCAGTTTCGCAAGGCCGGCTTTACCAGCCCTCTGGGTAAGTATCGATTCATGGCACTGATATCGAAAATACCCCAACTGCTTTCGAAATCGACAAATGGCGCATCACCGTTCGAGGGCAGGCTCACCTGCAGGCTGCTTTCACTGTCAAAATCGGCATTGCTGATTTTCACGCTATCAGACAATACGATCATTCCCTCGGCATTGCGGCGCCAGATAATCGTGCCGAACGCTTCCTCAAAAATCATGGGTTCAGTAAGATACTGCGGCAAATCGATTTGCAGATCGGTTGACTCGATTTCAACGCGGCCGCCATTGCGATCAGCGCGAACGCGGCCGCTGAACATTTGCACACCCGGAAAGTCATCGGTGGCAGAGAAGCCGATCGACTCCAGGTCGGCTGTTACGCTGTATGCTGCTTGCTCTTCTTGTTGCGATTGCAGGCCACTGATTTCGGCGCTGGCGTTGCGCAATATACCGACCGGCGAAACCCGCGCCAGCCCGGCTTGCTGGTCTTCCTGCAGCCACGCTGAAACGTACTGGAGATCAGCCAGGTTAAAATATGATGCGTTGGCGCGAATCGCGTCAGTCTCACCATCCGCTCCTGCAACGATGCGTATTTGCAGGTCTGATTGCGGCCAGTTACCGGCCGCAGTAGTCATGCGAAACTGGTTGGCAGCAAGCAGCCAACCGTCGAATTCGACCGAGTATTCGAAGTTGCCCTGGAAACCAAACGCAGCGAGCGTGTCGGCGCCGGTTGTATGTAAATCAGATACGACGAGATTTGCTGTTGCGCTTTGTAACCCATCGGCTGAAATATTGAACCATAAGCTGACATCCGCCGTACCGGAATCAATTTCCGGCAGATCCAGCGGTTGCAGCCGCGACCAGCCAGCCAGCCGCAATGAGTCTCCCTCTATGAAAAAACGCCAGGCTTTGTCGCGCACATCCAAACTACGCTGGTTCGCTGATATCTCGATTCGATCGCCAAATTCCTCCTGCAAGTCAATTCGTGCTTCGATCCCCAGTTCGTTCTTATCCCTGGAAATGGATACCGATCGTATCGTGAACGGCACCAGTTGCCCGGTCGCCGGGTGCTCATAGGTGACGTCAATGTCGGTGCCAATTATATCTACGTCGCCGCTGCTGCCGGCTGTTGCGTCACGTGAGCCAATAAGCTCATCAAGTTGCAATCCCTGTAACAACCAGTTGCCATTTTCATCCTGGCGCAGGTCAATTGCCGTACCACGAATGCTAATGCGCTCAACAACAAGTTCCCGATCCAGAATCAGGCGCAACAGGCCAACGCCAATGCTGACTTCGTCGGCGGTGAGCACGCTTTGCCCGGTATCTGCGCGCATCAGGTTTGCGTCCAGAATCGTGAGTTCCGGCCCGCTCAGGCGCCACCTGGCAGTGATTCCAGAAAACTCAACCTGCATACCGATAGCGGCGCTTGCCCAACCCTTGATTTCTTCCTGATATTCCGGCAAACGGGGCAGCATCAATCGAAAAATCCCCACCGCGATTGCCAGAACAATCACCAGCGCAGCCCCGGTGTAAGCCAGGTACTTGAGCAGTTTACGCAGCAGGTTTTTCATAGCTTCGAATTACGTTGTCCAATTCAGATCAACACGACGTCGAACTGATCCTGCAAATAGAGCGACTCGGGTTGCAAGCGAATTGATTTGCCAATTTGCTCTTCGAGCTCGGCCAGTCCATTGGCTTCCTCGTCGAGAAACAACTCAATGACATCCTGGTGCGCAAGTACCAGTATTCCTTCAAATTCAAATTGCCTGTGCTGGCGAATGATTTCGCGAAATATTTCAAAACAAACGGTCTCAGCCGTCATGATGAAGCCGCGGGCATCACAACCGGCGCAATCTTCACAAAGAATGTGCTCAAGAGACTCCCGGGTTCGTTTGCGGGTCATCTCAACCAGCCCCAGCGGTGACACCGGTGTTATCTGGTGTTTCGCATGATCTCGCGCCATGGATTGCTCAAGTACCTGCATTACACGTTGACGATGTCGCTCCTCCTCCATATCAATGAAGTCGATAATTATGATGCCACCCAGATTTCTTAGACGCAGTTGGCGGGCAATCGTTACCGCAGCTTCAAGATTGGTCCGGTATATCGTTTCTTCAAGGTTACGATGACCAACATAGGCGCCTGTATTCACATCGATCGTCGTCATCGCCTCGGTTTGATCTATGATGACATATCCGCCTGATTTCAAAGAAATATTTCTGCCGAGCGCCTTTTTGATTTCATCCTCTGTACCATGCAGGTCAAAAATCGGCCGACGCCTGCTGTATAGCTCCAGTATGGTTTCCAGCTCCGGCAGAAAACTCCTGGCAAACGACCGCATTTTCTCGAAATCTACCGCCGAATCCACGCGGATGCGTTCGACATCGCTGGTCACAAGATCACGCAAAACACGAATCGGCAACGGTAAGTCCTCATGCACCAGTGATTTTGCCCTGGCATTGCT
>SMVA01104232.1_pt1 | contig 31612 bp, 33 predicted proteins | sample 2456451 | NCBI WGS metagenome assembly SMVA01 (sample SAMN11095933, study PRJNA526329) | marine sediment metagenome | biome: Marine sediment; feature: Surficial sediment; material: Deep marine sediment; isolation source: Hadal surficial sediment | place: Pacific Ocean | collected 2014-05 | depth... | reverse complement strand
TTAACAACCCGATCATGGGAAGATGAAAAAGGTAATAAGAAATATATCACTGAAATTATATGTACTGAATTGTTGATGCTGGGAACCAAGAGCTAATTTTCTTTACTCAAAGGATGAATTAGATTCGTACTGAATATGGTCATCCTTTGGGTTTTCTATAAAGTACCATCCTCCTACCAATAATTAAAATTAATTATTATAAAAGGTGAAATATCCATACCCAACGAAATTTTCATAAGTGAAATTTATTACTTGAATCTAAGACGTATAAAGTTAGTTTACAGCGATCATTTAAATTAATTATTTTTGAATGGTATCCGAAGCTTTATCTTGGAGTTGGTTTGGGTTTGAAGAGCTAGAAACTTCATCAATAAATTTGTCTAATTCACTATTCAGACTTTCTTTACTTAAAATATTGTTGATTTTTAGATTTAACGCAGCGTATGCATTCAAAATATTTTCATTTTCTTTTTGCACTTCGATTTCACTAATACTAGAAATAGTTGCCATATCCGCAAGTCGTAAAGTTTCATTGTATAAAACATTAAGTCGAATTTTAACCGATGAGATTTTAAATTTTTCAACCCTTATTGTATCTTTTAATTGTTGGGCTAATTCTGATAATTCATTGGCATTGAACAGGGCTTCTGTCAATGAAATATTATGATATTGAACGATAAATTCATCTATTTTTTGATATTCAGCCCAGTTTTCAACCTCTTTTTTAGCTTTAGAATTGAGTTTTATCTCTTTGTAAATCGCTTTAATTTTGTGCCTGATAATTGTGTCTTTTACTATTTCCGTTTCTTTTTTTGCTACTTTCTTATTGCAAGAAAATAAGCTTGCCAATAGAATAATACATAATAAGTGTGTTAATTTCATATCAGAATCTTTATTTAAATTTCAAAAATAAGAAATATTTATAAAGTACTTCCTATTGATTTTCTATAAAAATATCTGTACAATATTTGAGTATCTTTGCCCAACTCAAATAGATTAATCATGACATCGAAAATTCTGATAATTGGTTCCAGTGGTCAAATTGGAACCGAACTTGTTTTGAAATTGCGCCAGATACATGGTAATGACTATGTTATTGCTTCGGATATAAGGGTTGGAAATTACGAAGTAATGAAATCAGGCCCATTTGAAATATTAGATGCAACTAAGAAAGAAGATATTTTAAGAGTTGTTAAAAAGCACCAAATAAAACAAGTGTATTTAATGGTCGCTATGTTGTCGGCTATAGCAGAGAAGATACCAAAAAAAGCATGGCAATTAAATATGAATACGCTTTTTCATGTTCTGGATATAGCAAAAGAAGGCCTTATCAATAAATTATTCTGGCCAAGTTCAATCGCAGTTTTTGGACCATCATCGCCCAAGAATAATACACCTCAACACACCATAATGAATCCAACAACTGTTTATGGAATTAGCAAATTGGCCGGAGAAAATTGGTGTGATTATTATCACAATAAATTTGGAGTAGATGTTCGAAGTATACGATATCCAGGAATTATAAGCTACAAAACTATTCCGGGAGGAGGAACCACTGACTATGCAGTTCAAATATTTCATGAGGCAATTAAAAATCAATCCTATACAAGTTTTTTGAATGAAAATACAACTTTACCCATGATGTATATGGATGATGCCATTGATGCCACAATTCAATTGATGGAGAGTGAAAATATTTCTGACTATGAATCTTATAATATTTCAGCCTTGAGTTTTTCCCCTAAAGATTTATCGAAGGCCATCAGTAAATATATTCCAAATTTTACTATTAATTATATAGATGATTCCCGGCAGGAAATAGCGAATACATGGCCTCAAAGTGTTGATGACAGTATGGCTTCCAAAGATTGGGGTTGGAATTCGAAAATTAGTTTGGACGAATTGGTAAAGTCTATGTTGAACGGATTAAATTTCAAGGTTTAGTCAGGTTTTTAGTTTTATACGTCTACTATACAGATTAATTTGTAAAACATAAATATGAAAAAACTAATTCAAGATAGCCTTATAAAAGCTAAAAGTTATAAAGAATATAAAGCGATGATTTTAGATTTGATCAAAGAAGGAAAATCAACTGGAACTGATCAAAATGATGATTTATTTAACTATACAAGGTTGAATGAAAAAAGAATGCTTCGTTTGGATAAAAAAACTAAACTTTCAGAAATAGCAATTCAAAAGGCTCAAGAAATTGAAAAAGACTTTACCTGGTTGGTTTTAACAGAGAGTTGGTGTGGAGATGCTGCTCATACCCTACCTGTTTTGAATAAATTTGGAGAAGCAAATACAAAAATAGATTTAAAAGTTTTATTGAGAGATGAAAATGAAGACTTGATGAACCAATTTCTAACCAATGGATCCAAATCTATTCCTAAATTAATTGCTATTGATAAAAAAACAAATAAAGTTATAAATTCTTGGGGACCTAGATCAAAAAAGGCAACGAACTTACTTCAAGTATACAAAGAGGAACATGGAAAAATTGATGCCCATATTAAAAAAGAATTGCAATATTGGTATCATAATGACAAAGGTGAAAGTATTGAAAACGATATTGTTGAATTTTTGGATCTGATGAAATAAGTGCGATATGTTTGTTGATTTTAATTCCTTACCCGAAACATCTAAAATTTACATTTACCCTTCCAGTAGGAAATTCTATATTGATGAATTTCCTGTAATTCAAGAAAGAATCAATTTGTTCTTGAAAGAATTTGAGTCGATTAATATTTTTTTTGAAATAAAATATCAACGTTTTATTTTAGTATTTATATCTGATGAGACACCATTATCGATGGAACAGAATGATCAATTAGTTTCATTTATTTTTAATCTGGAAAAAGAATTTGAAGTTTCATTGATAGATAAAGTTAATGTTTTTTTTAAACAGGGAGAATATGTTCAATTGAAAGAAATTCCAGATTTCAAAAAGTTGATAAAGAATAAAGGCGTTTCCAAAAAAACAATAGTTTTTGATAATTTAATACATACGAAAAGAGAATTTGAATGCTGTTGGGAAACTCCAGCCACAAATAGTTGGCTAGCTCATTTTTTTTAATCGAATCGTTTGATATATTCCAAAGGACTCAATGCATTTTTAACCTTAAAATCACCACTTTTTGTTCTTCGCAAAGAAGATAAATAGGCACCAGAATCTAGCGCTTTGCCAAAATCTCTGGCTAATGAACGAATATAAGTTCCCTTGCTACAAACAATTTTAAAGTATACCAAAGGCATTTCTAATTTGGTAATTTCAAATTCGAAAACAGTAATTTTTCTAGATTTTATACTTGTAGTTTCTCCTTTTCTTGCCAGTTCATATAATCGAATACCGTCTTTTTTTATGGCAGAATATAATGGAGGAGTTTGTTCAATTTCTCCTATGAATAAGTTTGTTATTTTATTTAGTTTTTCCTCTGTAATATGATTTGTTAAGAAAGTATTATCCACTTTTGTTTCTAAATCATACGATGGAGTTGTTGCACCAAGGGTAAAGCTACCGGTATATTCTTTTGTTTCTGCTTGAAGCTGATCTATGGTTTTTGTAAATTTTCCTGTACAGATAATTAACAATCCTGTGGCAAGAGGATCTAAAGTTCCTGCATGGCCTACTTTAATTTTTTTAATATTGAATTTTTTTCGGATGGACCAACGCAATTTATTCACAACCTGAAATGAAGTCCAATGTAACGGTTTGTCAATTAAAATAACCTGTCCGTTTTTGAAATCTTCGGCGTTCATATTATAAATAAAAATATGAATAAACCAATGCGATGGATCCAACGATAAAGCAATATAAAGAAAAGTAATAGAGTTTACTGTTTTTTACAAGACTTATCATCCAATTACATGCCAATAAACCGGATATAAAAGCAGCAACGAATCCTATACTCATAGGTACAATTTGATCACTTTCTAAGCCAATTTCACCACTCAATATATCTTTGGCTACCTTTCCAAAAATGAGGGGCACTACCATTAAAAAAGAGAACCTGGCGGCTTTTGTTCGATCAACTCCAAGTAAGACCGAAGTTGAAATTGTTGCTCCTGATCTCGAAATTCCGGGGAGCATCGCCAGGGCTTGAGAAACACCAATAATTATTGCATTGAAATAGCTGACATTTTTTGTGGTATTTTTGGCTTTATCTGCAAATAATAATAGTAAGGCAGTTATTAAAAGCATGAAGCCTATCAATAATATATTTCCGTTAAAAAAAGATGCTAAATGTTCCTCGAACATCAGGCCAATAATTACCGCTGGAATCATGGAAATTATAATTTTTGCTGAAAATTTGGATTCTTCATTCCATTTGAATTGAAACAGTCCGCTTATAATTTCGAAAACGTCTTTTCTAAAAACGACCAAGGTGCTTAATGCCGTAGCAAAATGTAGGACAACGGTAAAAGTTAAACTTTCTTCCGGCATAGATTGATTGCCTAAAATCACTTTAGCTATTTCCAAATGACCACTTGATGATACCGGTAAAAATTCTGTTAATCCTTGAATAATTCCAAGAATAATTGCTTCTAAAAAACTCATAAAGGTGTGCTACATTAGATTTTGACGTATGAGAATCTTATTTTTTTGTTTTATTTGGATTGGCCATAATAGCATAAATTTCAACCGCCAAGCCAATGAGAACAACTGTTGGAGCCAAACGAATTCTTCTAAAATTATAAATTTCTTCATTAAATACAGTTGGGTCATCGCTACCTCCTCCGGCCATTAAAATGAAGCCAATAAGTATGATGACTACACCAATGGTCATGATGAAGTAATTTCTTTTTTCAAAAAGAAATTCGGCTTGTTTTTTATTTTTTGTTTTCTTTGACATTTTTATATTAAATACGGTTAATAATATAACTCATCTGTTCTTAAATTCAAAAACCTTTGGGTTGCAAAAAATGTGCTTAACCCTGTAATTACTATTCCGATTATGAATATGCCTGCAAATAAACTTGCCAATTCTATTTGATTATTAAGTAAACCCAGTTCAGGAAAATTGCTGTTTATATAATATATTACAAGGGCTAATTCTATCAAAGCTACCAATGCACCTATGATACCCAATTTTATACTTCTCCAAATAAATGGCCTTCTAATAAATTGTTTTGTTGCACCAACCATTTGCATAGTTTTTATAATAAACCGTTTTGAGTAAACTGATAATCGAATTGAGCTGTTAATCAAAACAATAACAATTAATGTTGCCAAACCACTAAATATCAACATAAAAAAGCTTATTTTTTTTACATTTTCTGTGAGTAAATCGATTAAAGGCTTATCATAAGATACATCAGAAACAAATTGATTTGTTCTATATTTTTTTTCAATTTCAGCCATTTTTTCCGGTGTCACAAAATCGGCATTTACAAAAATATCTAATGAATTCTGCAAAGGATTATAGCCTAAAAAATCCATAAAATCCTCTCCATTTTCTTTTTTATAAATTTCGGCGGCATCTTCCTTCGAGATAAATTTGGTGCTTTTCGTAAAAGATTCGGAATCAATAGAAGCTTGTAAATTTAATATCCCTTCTTTTTTTACGTCATTTTTGAAAAAAAGAGTAATGGCAGCTTTTTCTTTAAAATAATTTGAAACGTTTTTTGTATTGATTAATAATAAACCCAAAAATCCCAGTAAAAAAAGTACCATAGAGATGCTAACAATTACTGAAATAAAAGAAGAACGTAATCTTCTTCTTTGATATTTTTCAAAAGATTTACTCATGTATGGTATAAGTAGTTTGTGTTTTGCAAGGTAATTAATTCTGAATAAAAGGCAAACATAATTATTTGTGTAGGTTTTAAGGTTTAACACATTTTTTAATCCTTTAAAATTTCATTCGTATTTAATCTAACGAATTCTCAAGGATCTACCTCAGGGTCCTAAAGAATTTTGAAAACGAATGATTTTCATAAAACTAAAAATAAGTTTTTTTTACTTGTTATCTTGATGGCCATGCCTCAGGATAGTTTCTTTTTAAAGGTCTTGACACAATTCAATTAAAACTCCATTTGTTGTTTTTGGATGTATGAAAGCCACCAACTTATTGTCTGCTCCTTTTTTAGGTTTCTCATTTATAATATGAAATCCTTCCTTTTTGAGGCGTTTAATTTCATCAATTATGTTTTCAACTGCGAAGGCAATATGATGAATGCCTTCTCCTTTTTTCTCTATAAATTTGGCAATTGAACTATCAGGATTTGTTGCTTCCAGCAATTCTATTTTACTTGAACCCATTTGAAAAAATGAAGTTTTTACTCCCTCACTAAGTACTTCCTCAATTTTGTAACTACTTTTATTGAAAAGGGAAGAAAACAATTCATTTGATTTTGCAATATCTTTAACGGCAATACCGATATGTTCTATTTTATTCATTTCGATTAATTGTGTTCGTGAATTTTAAAATGATTTGTTGAAAATTCATTTCCTATAATTATTTCAAAAATAAATATTTTTAATAGATAATAGCCTTATTTTTGCATTTATGGAAACAAACAGACAAAAAAAGATTGCCGGAGTTTTACAAAAAGATTTGGCAGATATTTTACAGAGTGCGGCTCGTGATGGCATGAAAGGTTTAGTGATTTCCGTTACAAAGGTAAGTGTAACTTCTGATTTAAGTCAGGCAAAAGTCTATTTAAGTGTCTTTCCTTCAGCCAAAAGAGATTCTATTGTGAAGGGTATTATTTCAAATACACAAACGATTAGATATGAAATGGCCCAACGAACAAAGAATCAATTGCGTCGCATGCCCCATCTTGTTTTTTTGGTTGATGATTCCTTAGATTATATTGAAAATATTGATGCTGCTTTACGAGGTGAAGATGGAAATCCTATTTACAACCCTGAAAGTTTATCTAAAAAGAATAAGAAATAAATTGAATTTTTCGCTGTACATAGCAAAGCGTTATCTATTTTCAAAGAGCAAAAACAATGCAATTAACATCATTACATTTATTGCTACAATTGGTGTAATTGTTAGTACGGTAGCATTATTTGTGGTTCTTTCTGTTTTTTCCGGTTTGAAAAATTTTAGTTTGAGTTTTATCCAGACCTCAGATCCAGATTTGAAAATTACTGCTGTTCAGGGTAAATCCTTCTATTTTAATGATTCCATTGAGCAAGCCTTGCACAATAAAAATATTAAGGCATATTCAAAAGTTATTGAAGAGCGTGCTTTTTTTAATTATGGAGATAAATCTCATATCGCCATAATTAAAGGCGTTGACAGTGATTATTTGCTCGTCAATAAAATGGATACTGCGGTTTATTTTGGTGAATGGATAAATTATGATGTGAAGTATACTGTTGTAGTTGGAAGTGGAATTTCAAACATACTTTCGGTTGGCGCCTATGATTATTTAGAATCACTTAAAATATTTGTTCCTAAACCCGGTGAAGGATATATAACCGATTCTAAGACTGCTTTTAATCAAGTAAATACTCAACCCATTGGAATTTATAAATTAACCGATGATATAGATAAAAAATATGTTTATGCAAATTTAGAGTTGGTACAAGAACTTTTAAGCTACAAACAGAATCAAATATCTGCTTTAGAACTAAAATTGATTAATGATGATGATGCCGATGACGTTAGAGAGGAATTGCAAAGTAATCTGGGAATAAACTATAAAGTAGAGACCAGGCAACAATTGAATTCGGTTTTTTATAAAATGCTGAATACCGAAAATTTAGCCTCTTATTTGGTTTTTACTCTTATTTTGATCATTGCCTTATTTAATGTAATTGGTGCTATTGTTATGATGATCATTGACAAACGTGACAATTTAAAAACTCTTTATCATCTGGGCTCAACCATCAAGGAAATAAGAAAGATATTTGTTTTACAAGGGTTTCTACTCACCTTATTTGGATTGATTACAGGCCTGTTATTAGCCATTCCGTTTGTTCTTTTACAGAAAAAATATGGTTTTATTATGATCACCAATTCACTTGCTTATCCTGTTGAATTTTATTTTACCAATGTTTTTTTAGTGATAATAACTATCATTATTTTAGGATTCTTATCTGCAAAAATTGCCAGTGCAAGAATTTCTAAGAAGTTGGTGGAATAGTATTTTAAAAATCTACATATTGTCTAGCAAGCTTTTTATTAATTGATAGATCTTTCCTCAAACTCAAATTGCCCATTAGAGTTATGTAATGAAAGGTAAAAGTGGAAGAAAATCAGCAACTTATGTAAGGGGGTATAAATAAGTTATACTGATAAGCCTACAAAGTGATAAAAGTTACCGTATCTATAAAAAATTAACCAAACTTCTCCAAAACTTCGTCAAATGCGGCAAATACCTCTTCTTTATTATCTGAAGTCACCATTTTTAATCGGTACTCTTTAAAGTGTGGAATTCCTTTAAAATAATTGGTATAATGTCTGCGTGTTTCATACAATCCAGCATGTTCGCCGTTCCACGCAATAGCCATTTCCAAATGTCGTTTTGCCGTACGAACTCGTTCGGAAATTGAGGCAGGTATAAGATGTTCACCCGTTTTAAAATAATGTTTGACCTCCTTGAAAAACCATGGATTTCCAATGCTTGCTCTTCCTATCATGGCACCGTCAAGACCATACTGATCTCTAATTAGTTTGGCTTTTTCAGGACTATCAATATCACCATTTGCGAAAATGGGAATATGCATTCTTTGGTTATTCTTTACTTCTGCAATTGGTTTCCAATTGGCTTCTCCTTTATACATTTGAGCACGAGTACGGCCATGAATGGCAATCGCCTTTGTACCTACATCCTGCAAACGTTCGGCAACCTCTAATATATAAATAGAATCATCATCCCATCCCAATCTGGTTTTTACGGTTATTGGTAAATTGGTGTGTTTTACCATGGCTTCCGTAAGTTTAACCATGAGCGGAATATCTTTTAAAATTCCTGCTCCGGCACCTTTACTCACTACTTTTTTAACAGGACAACCAAAATTAATATCAATAAAATCGGGTTTTGACTTTTCAACTATTTCAACGGTCCTCAACATGGAATCCAGATTCGCTCCAAATATTTGAATTCCAACCGGGCGCTCCTTTTCGTAAATATCCAATTTTTGAATACTCTTGGCTGCATCACGAATCAATCCTTCAGAAGAAATAAACTCCGTATATACAACATCAGCTCCTTGTTCTTTACACAATGCTCTAAAAGGAGGATCACTTACATCTTCCATGGGAGCAAGTAAAAGAGGAAAATCTCCTAATTCTATGTCGTTTATTTTTACCATTAAAATGCAAAAGTAATTATTAAAAAAATTAATGCCAAACACTCCATATGAATATATCAACTGCCATATTCATCCATGTTTAATTTTCCGATTAAAACGGTATTTTTAATAGTATAAAAAAACTACATTTATACTTTCAAAAAAATAAATAATGAAATTAAAAATTAGTATAATCCTATTGATAATAAGTGTTTTAAGCTGTAAAAATTCTAATAAGGAAAATGCAAATAAAATTGAAGATGGTATTTCTGGAGAAACGAAAATAACCAATATTATCCACTATCCGCAGGAAAAACATTTAAAAAATGTAAAACAACTAACCTTTGGAGGAGATAATGCCGAAGCATATTGGAGTTTTGATGGTGAAAATATTACTTTTCAAGCAAATACTGAGAGCTGGGGACTGGAATGTGATCAGATTTTTACCATGGGTTTGTATGATGATTTAAGTGATGGCAAGAAAGTACAAATGGTAAGTACAGGGAAAGGAAGAACGACTTGCAGTTATTTTTTGCCGGGTGATTCAACGATTGTATATTCATCTACTCATTTAAGAGATGATGCCTGTCCGCCAATTCCTAAAAAAGAAGATCATGGAGGTAAATATATTTGGCCTGTTTACGATTCTTTTGACATATTCGTTGCAGACACAAAGGGAAATCTGTTAAATCAATTGACAAATGAACCGGGTTATGACGCCGAACCCACTGTTTCACCAAAAGGGGATAAAATTGTGTTTACTTCGGCCAGAACAGGCGACTTGGAATTATTTACGATGAATATTGATGGATCGGATGTACAACAAGTTACTCATGATTTGGGTTATGATGGAGGAGCTTTTTTCTCCCCTGATGGAACAAAATTGATATTTAGGTCATCCCGCCCCAAAACGGAAAGTGAAATACGAGAATATAAGGATTTACTTTCTCAAGGATTGGTGATGCCTACAAATATGGAATTATATATTTGCAATGTTGATGGAAGCAATCTTCGTAAGATAACAGATTTAGGGGATGCCAATTGGGCACCATTCTTTCATCCTCAAGGGCAAAAGATCATATTTTCAACCAATCATCATAAAGAAAAACATGATGGGTTTAACTTGTTTATGATAAATATTGATGGAACAGGTTTGGAACAATTAACCTTTGATGGAGTTTTTGATGCCTTTCCAATGTTTTCACCGGATGGCAAGAAATTATTATTTTCTTCAAACAGAAATAATAATGGCAGCCATGATACCAATTTATTTATGGCCGATTGGGTGGAATAAAAATTAGAAATATAATGGCAAAGTTTTATGACTTTGTCATTTGTTTTTTTGTTATTTTGCAACTCTTAAATTGAAACAATAAATCTTTGCGTAGCTTTGCCAAAATTCTTTGCAGTCTTTGCCTAAAATTTAAGATAAAGTAATATTGAAATTACATTTTATTGATGATGAAGAACATTCGAAATTTTTGCATAATAGCACATATTGACCATGGCAAAAGCACTTTGGCCGATAGACTTTTGGAATATACCAAGACCATTACTGATCGTGAAAAACAAGATCAATTATTAGATAATATGGATCTCGAAAGAGAACGTGGTATTACGATCAAAAGTCATGCGATTCAAATGGAATATGAATATAACAATGAAAATTATATTTTAAATTTAATCGATACTCCGGGACATGTTGATTTTTCATACGAAGTATCTCGTTCTATTGCAGCTTGTGAAGGAGCCTTGCTAATTATTGATGCAGCACAAAGTATTCAGGCGCAGACGATATCAAATTTATATTTGGCTTTAGAAAATGATTTGGAAATTATTCCTATTTTGAATAAAGTTGATTTACCAAGTGCAAATCCAGAGGAAGTTACCGATGACATTGTAGATTTATTGGGCTGTGATCCGGATGAAATTATTCATGCAAGTGGAAAAACAGGCTTAGGAGTTTGGGACATTTTGGAAGCTATTATTAAAAGAATACCCGCTCCAAAGGGAGATGTAAATGAACCCTTACAGGCCTTGATCTTTGATTCGGTTTATAATTCTTATCGAGGGGTTGAAACCTATTTTAGGATACTGAATGGTGAAATAAAAAAGGGCCAGCGCATTAAATTTATGGCTACAAATAAAGATTATTTTGCGGATGAAGTTGGAACCTTAAAATTGAAGCAAGTACCTAAAAAAAGTGTTAAGGCTGGGGATGTAGGATACTTAATTACCGGGATTAAAACGGCCAGTGAAGTAAAAGTCGGAGATACAATTACGGATGCTGCCAATCCTACACAAAACAATATTGATGGGTTTGAAGATGTAAAACCCATGGTTTTTGCAGGTATTTATCCTGTTGATACAGATGATTATGAAGAATTGAGATCTTCAATGGAAAAGTTACACCTTAATGATGCATCTTTGGTCTTTATTCCTGAAAGTTCGGTAGCATTAGGATTTGGTTTTCGATGTGGATTTTTAGGCATGCTACATTTGGAAATTATTCAGGAACGATTGGAGCGTGAATTTGATATGACGGTAATTACTACAGTTCCAAACGTGTCTTATCACGCCTTTACCCATAAACATCCCGACCAAATCATTATGGTAAATAATCCTTCAGATTTACCCGAACCTTCAACTTTAAATAGGGTTGAAGAACCTTTTATCAAAGCGAGTATTATTACCAAGTCGGCTTATGTTGGATCAGTAATGGGCCTGTGTATTGAAAAAAGAGGAGAATTAACAAACCAAACTTATTTGACAACCGAAAGAGTCGAGTTAAATTTTGATATGCCTTTATCCGAAATCGTTTTTGATTTTTATGATCGATTGAAAACGGTATCCAAGGGTTACGCTTCTTTTGATTATCATCCTATTGGCTTGAGAGAATCAAAATTGGTGAGGGTTGATATTTTACTAAACGGACAGCCTGTTGATGCGCTTTCTGCCTTATTACATGCTGATAATGCTTATTCTATTGGAAAAAAAATATGCGAAAAATTAAGAAAACTTATACCTAGACAGCAATTTGATATTCCTATTCAAGCAGCAATAGGGTCGAAAATTATTTCTCGGGAAACTATCAAAGCCCTGCGAAAAGACGTTACTGCAAAGTGTTATGGTGGAGATATTTCCCGTAAACGTAAGTTACTCGAAAAGCAGAAAAAAGGTAAAAAACGTATGCGACAAGTTGGAAATGTACAAATTCCGCAAGAAGCATTTATGGCGGTGTTGAAATTAAACGATTAATTTTTATTTGCAATAAATAAAAAATGTGACACTAGCATATTCGATTGTATAAAGTCTGATTTATATTGGTTTAAGAATTCAAGTTATAACGTTTTTTTATAGGCTTTAAATCTAAAAGGAATTTAATTGAATTTCGATAAAGATGTAATTTTGGAGGGAGAATTAGAAAATAATCTTTCCTAACCCTTGCAGTTATAGGCCTTGGCACTTTTACTATGGGTAGATTATCAATGACTTTTTGAACGAATATTCTAATTTTTTAATTTGGTGTATACCGATTAATCGAATGTCTTTTGTCAAAATATTTAAGTAAAGCAAGACATAAATTGCTTTTTATTCAATTTTTCTACCTCTTCAGAAAAATGAACCATCTCTCAATGTTTATCTTTTGTCTTAGAGTTTGGTGAATATATATTGTACTTCCAAAAACGCCACCAAGAAGTAGCAATAACTGCATATTCAACAAAGAATTGTAAGAATTCCTTCTCTAAAAGTTCTAAAGATCGAATTTGTTCATATCCTTTTATTAACGCTCTTGTTTTAATTACTATCCCTTTCATTTAATATTGTTATTTAAAGATTGTTGAAGAAGAAAAAATTAAAACCTCAGATATGTTTTTGTACCCTTTATTCGATTAAAAAACGAATGTTAATATCTTATCGAAAATTTTCAAATAATGAATTTGAATAATAGATTATCAAAGTTATACAAAGATAATAATTTTCCCCTTTAGTTTCAATATTATTTTGATTATAAGGGACTTATGAATAAATGCATTGCTGTGTTTATCTCATTTTAAATTGTGACAATTGTATTTGCAAGAAAAATTACATTTGTTTTTAAATTAAAAGCTGACAATTATTACAAATAACATGATTACTTTTATATAAAATAATATTGTGCAAAACCAAACGGCCTTTCAAGTATACAATGCCTCTGCAGGAAGCGGAAAAACTTTTACTTTGGTAAAGGAATATTTAAAAATCTTATTGCAATCCGACAATCAATTTATTTTTCAAAATATTCTTGCCATAACTTTCACCAACAAGGCCGCAAGTGAAATGAAAGAGCGTGTATTGAAAAATTTAATGGATTTTTCAAAAGGCAATTCATCAAATGATATGTTTCAATTGATGATGAAGGAAACAAATCTTGATTCAGAATTTATTCAACAAAAAGCTAAAAAATTATTGCATAACATATTGCAAAGTTATACTGCTTTTCATATCAAAACCATAGATAGTTTTACCAGTAAATTGATCAAATCCTTTGCCTTTGATTTGGGGTTGACTCTGGATTTTGATGTAGAATTAGACCCACAATCTATATTAGAAGAAACAATAGATGTTATTATTTCAAAAATTGGTATCGACAAAGAGCTTACCCGAGTTTTGGTGGAATTTGCAAAGCAAAAAACACTGGAAGATAAATCCTGGGATATCTCAAGAGAATTGATAGAAATATCAAATTTACTTTTAAAAGAAAATGATGCTCAAGAGATTCAAAAATTAGAAAATAAAAGCATATCTGATTTTAAATCTCTAGAAAAAAAAATCAAGCTGAAGCAAAGAGAAACAGAAAAACAATTTGTAGAAATAGGACAAAAAGGATTAGAGATTATTGATAATTTAGATATTGATTTTAAAGATTTTTATTATACAGATTTACCTAATTTTTTTAAAAAACTGATACGATTTAAAGATATTAAATCAGGAGACTTGAAGTTTGAAGGAAGATTATTTAAATCTGTTAATGAAGGGGTTTTATACGGCCCAAAGAAATCTCAAAATATTAAATTAATAATAGATAGTGTAAGCCACGAATTAGTTCAATTATATTTCAAAACAGAAAAATTATTTAATAAAGAGTATGAAGAATATCAATTGAACAAGCTTATTTTAAAAAATTTGATTCCATTGGCAATAATAAATTCGATAAGTAAGGTTTTGGAAGAGATTAAAAATGACAATAATATTAGGCTTATTGGAGAGTTTAATCAAATTATTAGCAAGCATTTACGGAAACAACCTGTAGCTTTTATATATGAAAAATTAGGAGAAAAATACGAGCATTATTTTATTGATGAAATGCAGGATACGTCATTTTTACAATGGGAAAATTTAATACCCTTGATAGACAATGCCTTATCCAAAGAGAATTCAAGTTTATTATTGGTAGGTGATGCAAAACAGGCAATTTACAGATGGCGTGGAGGAAAACCCGAACAATTTATAGGTTTGTCCAACGATGGTAATTCAAAGGCTCATAATCCTTTTCTCAGAGAAAAAATATTAAAAAATTTAAACATTAATTACAGAAGTTATTCAGAAATTATTGATTTCAATAATCGGTTTTTTACACATATTTCCAAATTCTTTCAAAATGATTCATATAAAAATTTATATGAAATAGGAAACCAACAAGAATACACAAATAAAAAGGGCGGTTTCGTTCAATTAGATTTCATTGAAGATGGCAACAATGCCAAGGAAAAAGATGAAATTTTCCCTGAAAAAGTATACGAAATAATTCAAAGTTTAGAAGGAGAATTTGATAGAAACGAAATATGCATCTTGGTGAGAAAGAAATCTCAAGGAATTTCAATTGCCAATTTTCTCACCGAAAGAGATGTTCAAATTATCAGTTCAGAAACTTTATTGATCAAGAATAATAGTAAAGTCGATTTTATTATTCAATGGCTTAAATTTTTAAAAGATGATCATGATGGAGATGCCAAATTAAATGTTTTATATTATTTGCATGATCATCTTGATATTCAGAAGGATAAGAATGATTTTTTCAATGAGTTTGCACACTTGAATATGTCTAATTTTTGCAAAGAATTGGAAAAATATCAGATTGTATTTAGAGCCCAAAATTTTTATCAAAGTCCGTTTTATGAAAGTATCGAAGATATCATCAGATGTTTCAAATTGGCCCAACAATCAGATGCTTACTTACAATTTTTTCTTGATTTTGTTTATGAATTTACGCAACGAAAGCAACAAAATGCCATAGATTTTTTAGATTATTGGAATCAGAAAAATGAGAAGTTAAGTATCGTAGCATCTAATAATAAAAATGCTGTGCAAATTATGACCATTCACAAATCTAAAGGTTTGGAATTTCCGGTGGTTATTTTCCCTTATGATCTGGATATCTATAATCAGATTGACCCTAAATATTGGTATGATAATTTAGATGGTGAATTTTATAACAATTTTGAAAGTATTTTGATTAGCTCATCTTCAGCAATTGAAAATACCGGAGATTATGGCAAAAATATTTTTAAAGAGCAACAAAGTGAATTAGAACTCGATAATTTCAATTTGTTATACGTAACCTTAACAAGGGCAAAAGAGCATTTATATATCATTTCTGAAAATAAAAAAGTAAAAGAAAAACTTAAATTATATGCACATTTTTTTATTGATTTTTTACAAAAAAATGAGTATTGGAAAGAGGGAAAAACCAAATACCAATTTGGAAAACAAAAGCGAATATCTGAAAGAACAGAGGCTACTATAAATATTGAAATTCAAAAAAAGTTTATCAGTACTTCCTGGCAAGATCACCAATTCAATATTGTTGCCAGTTCATCATTGCTCTGGGATTCAGAGAGAGAAGATGCTGTTAAATATGGAAATTTAATTCATGAATTAATGGCGGAAATTTTCACCGAAAAAGATATTGAAACCAGTTTAATTCGATTTGTTAATCAAGGTTTGATTGAAAAAGAAGAAAAAGATGAAATAGAAAGTTTAATTTTAAATATTGTAAATCACCCAGAGTTGATATCATATTTTCAACCGGATAAGACGATTATTACAGAAAGAGAATTAATCACCCCAGATGGGCAAATATTGATACCGGACAGAATCATTTTTGAAGATGAAAATAATATGACCATTATAGATTATAAAACAGGAAGTCCTGAAAAGAAACATCATCATCAAATTAAAAAATACGCCATCGCTTTAGAAAAAATGAATTATAAGATTTTAAATATAATATTGGTGTATATTGATAGCAAAATAACTGTTATAAAAGTAAAAAATTAAAACGTGAATATAGTTGATATAATAATTGTAGTAATTTTACTTTTAGGATTAGTAAACGGGTTTAGAAGAGGATTATTCATTGAAATAACCTCCTTATTAGGATTGATATTAGGGGTTTATGGTGCCATTCATTTTTCATACTATTTGGCAAATATTTTGCAGAGCAGGGTAGATTGGGACACTTCATTGATTCAAATTGTAGCTTTTTCCGGAACCTTTTTGGTGATCATGGTGGCATTGGTTTTATTGGGCAAACTATTAACCAAAATTGCAGAAACTATTATGCTTGGATTTTTTAATAAATTATTAGGTGCCTTATTCGGAATTTTAAAAATAGGATTAATTTTAAGTGTGGTTTTGATAATTTTTGAACAGTTTAATAAAACCTTAAAATTTATGGATCATTCTAAAGTCGAACAATCTGAATATTATGAGCCTGTTAAAAAATTCGCTCCGGCTATCTTTCCAAAATTGGTAACGGTTGTTGAGAAATCTAATGAAAAATAATCCCTACTTTTGCATAACTAATTAAAAAATCATGTCGGCAATTAAAAAAAAATATAAAAGAATTACGACCAAATCCTTGGTAGAAATGAAAACCAATGGTGAAAAAATTTCAATGCTTACTGCCTACGATTATACCATGGCAAAAATTGTGGATCGTGCAGGTGTAGAGATTATTTTGGTTGGAGATTCAGCTTCCAATGTCATGGCAGGACATGAAACCACTTTGCCCATTACTTTGGATCAAATGATATATCATGCCTCTTCTGTGGTAAGAGCTGTTGAAAGAAGCTTGGTTGTTGTTGATTTACCTTTTGGAACCTATCAAGGCAATTCAAGAAAAGCGCTGGCAACGGCTATAAGAATTATGAAAGAATCTGGCGGACATTCTGTAAAAATGGAGGGAGGAGAGGAAATTGCTGAATCTATTTCAAGAATATTAACAGCCGGAATTCCGGTGATGGGGCATTTAGGCTTAACGCCACAATCCATCTATAAATTTGGTACATATACTGTTAGAGCCAAACAGGAAGATGAGGCAGAGAAATTAAAAAAAGACGCTAAATTATTGGAAGAATTGGGTTGTTTTGGTTTGGTTTTAGAAAAAGTTCCATCAAAATTAGCCAAAGAGGTTGCCGAGAGTTTATCAATTCCGGTAATTGGCATTGGTGCCGGCGATGGAGTGGATGGGCAGGTATTGGTCACCCACGATATGTTAGGAATGACCCATGAATTCAGTCCAAGATTTTTAAGAAGATATTTAAATTTATATTCAGATATGGGTGATGCTTTTAAGAGATATATTATTGATGTAAAATCAGGAGACTTTCCAAATAAAGACGAACAATATTAAAACCGAGTTAAACTCGGTTTTTTTAATTTTGATATGTATATTCGCGCAACCCTTTTATTTAACCAAATTTTAACAAGATAAAGTTACATATAACTGTAAATTTGTCACCTTTATAGAACATTTTATTTCTGATTATGGAAGAACAAAATACGATTATTGATATCAAGGCAATCAATGAGAAAATTGAAAAGGAAAGTGCTTTTATCGATTTATTGATGCTTGAGATGAATAAAGTCATAATTGGCCAAAAATACATGTTAGAAAGATTGTTAATAGGCCTATTAGGAAATGGACACATCTTACTGGAAGGAGTGCCTGGTCTGGCAAAAACATTGGCAATTACTACTTTAGCAAAAGCAGTAACGGGATCTTTTAGCCGCGTTCAGTTTACACCCGATTTGTTACCTGCAGATATTATAGGAACGATGATTTTTAATATGAAAGAAAATGATTTTTCGATTAAAAAAGGACCCATTTTTGCAAATTTTGTTCTCGCTGATGAGATTAACCGAGCTCCGGCAAAAGTACAATCTGCCTTATTAGAAGCCATGCAGGAACATCAAGTAACCATAGGAGATACAACTTTTAAATTGGAGCAGCCATTTTTAGTAATGGCAACACAAAACCCAATTGAACAAGAAGGCACCTATCCTTTGCCGGAAGCACAAGTTGACCGTTTTATGCTAAAAGTTGTTATTGATTACCCAAAATTAAATGACGAGCAAATTATTATGCGTCATAATTTGAACGGAACCTTTGGCAAGGTAAATCAAGTGGTTTCTGTAGAACAGATTATGAAAGCACGTGAGTCGGTTAAGGAAGTGTATATGGACGAAAAAATTGAAAAATATATTTTGAATATCATTTTTGCAACACGTAATCCGGAAGATTATCGCTTACCGGAATTAAAACCATTGATCAGCTTTGGGGCTTCTCCAAGGGGAAGTATCAATTTGGCGATGGCGGCAAAATGTTATGCCTTTATCAAACATCGTGGTTATGTAATTCCGGAAGATGTTAGAGCCGTAGTTCATGATGTACTGCGTCATAGAATAGGTTTGACCTATGAGGCAGAAGCCGAAAATATCACTTCAGAAGATATGATTAACAAAATTGTTAATGAAATAGAAGTACCTTAATCCCTTAGGTCCCTAAAGGGGACTTATAATAATGGGAGAGTTGGCAAAAAAAACGACAAATTATATTAAGAAATTAAAAGTTATTTCCTAGGAGAAGGATTTAGGATGGGCTAATGGATACAAAAGAATTACTCAAAAAAGTTCGTAAAATAGAAATCAAGACAAGACGTTTGTCTGATCATATTTTCTCTGGTGAATACCATAGTTCGTTTAAGGGGAGAGGGATGACTTTTTCTGAAGTACGCCAGTATCAATTTGGTGATGATATTCGAAATATTGATTGGAACGTAACCGCCCGTTATAATGAACCTTATATAAAAGTTTTTGAAGAAGAAAGGGAATTAACCATGATGCTATTGGTTGATATAAGTGCTTCAGAGTTTTTTGGTACAGGTCAACAGTTTAAACATGATGTGATTGCCGAAATTAGTGCAACGCTTGCATTTTCTGCCATCCAAAATAACGACAAAGTTGGATTGTTGCTTTTTTCGGATGAAATAGAATTGTTTATTAGTCCAAAGAAAGGCAGAACACATGTTTTGAGAATTATAAGAGAATTGATTGAGTTTAAAGGAAAAAGCAAAAAAACCGATTTGACTCAAGCTTTAAAATATTTGTCAAACGTGATGAAAAAGAAAGCAATTGTTTTTATTCTTTCTGATTTTATGGATGATAATTACAATAATGCTTTGAAAATAGTTGGTAAAAAACATGATGTTACGGGCATACGGGTATTTGATAAATACGAAACCGAAATTCCAAAATTAGGAATGGTACCTATGCAAGATGCAGAAACCGGGGAGACTATTTTGGTCAATACAAATTCAAGATCGATTAGAAATAATTATAAAGCCAATTATTTGGCCATGGTTGATTATTTCGAAAATTCATTTAAGAAAAGTGGATCAGGCACAATTAGTACGCGTATTGATGAGAGTTATGTAAAAAAGTTATTGGGTTATTTTAAACACAGAAATTGATCATGAAGAATTTGTTTTTGCCCCGATACTACGCGCTTTTACCCATTTTATTGTTTGGGTTTATAAGTTTTGCGCAAGTTACTACAGAAATCGATACTACCAGAATACGAATCGGTGAACAAATAGAATACAAGATCATAGTAAATGAAACTGAAGATGTAAGATTCCCGAAATTATTTTTGGATGATTTAAAAAGAATTGAAGTTGTAGAATCGTTTGATATTGATTCTTTAAAAAATCAATTGATCAAAAAATATGCTCTGACAAGTTTTGATAGTGGAAGATATGTTTTACCGGCTCAGACTGTATTTATAAAAGGTAAAATGTATCTGACAGATTCGGTTATTATTGATGTTGCCACAGTGGCTACCGATACGATCAAACAACCCATGTTCAACATCAAAAACATTAAAAAAGAACCCTATACTTTTGGAGATATCATTCTGGCGTATTGGTGGTTAATTGTATTGATTCTTGTTATTGGTGTCGTTTTATATTTTGTTTTAAAAGATAAAGTAATACATTATGAGAAAAGTAAATTGCCACCTTTTGATTTGGCCATGCAGCGATTGAAAGAATTGGATGATAAACACTTACTTGAACAGGATCAAATCAAAGCATATTACGTGGAATTGACGGATATTGTTAGAACATTTATTGAACGTGAAATGAATATTCCGGCTTTAGAATCAACCACCGATGAATTGTTGGAAACCATAACCGATTTTAACGATAGTAGTCATTTAAATATTCCAAAAGAGACTATTGATAAATTAAAAAAATTATTAAAAGAAGCGGATTTGGTAAAGTTTGCAAAATCAAAACCCTTATCAAATGAAATTGAAATTCACAGGATAAGTGCTGAAAATATTATTGATAATTTGCATCCAAAAAATGTAGATAAAATTAAGCAGGTAGAAGATGAACAGTAATTTTGAATTTACAAATCCAGAATTTTTATGGTTGCTATTGGTCATTCCAATATTGGCAATTTGGTATTTTTTTGTATTAAAAAAAGATAGTGCTCATTTGAAAATGGCCAGTACCAAGGGGTTTATTCAACAAGATTTATTGGCTAAATTTAAACCTATATTATATCTTTTACGATTATTGGCCATATCATTATTGATTGTAGCTTTGGCCCGACCAAGAAATGTTGAAGTTAGTAAAAAAACAAAAACAACTCGGGGTATTGACATTGTTATGGCCATTGATGTATCAGCAAGTATGCTGGCAAAAGATTTAAAACCAAATCGATTAGAGGCTCTTAAAGCGGTTGCCATCAAATTCGTGAATAAACGGCCAAATGATCGAATAGGAATTGTTGTATATGCCGGAGAGAGCTATACCCAAACCCCGATCACAAGTGACAAGAGCATTGTAAAAAACACCATAAGTAAAATTAAATGGGGACAAATTGATGATGGCACTGCCATTGGTATGGGATTGGGATCGGCAGTAAACAGATTGAAAGATAGTAAGGCCAAAAGTAAGGTGATTATTTTATTGACCGATGGAGTAAATAATACAGGATTTGTAGACCCTAAAACGGCTACAGAATTAGCTAAAGGTTTGAATATTAAGGTTTATACTATTGGTTTAGGCACAAATGGAACGGCATTATTTCCTGTTGCGAAAGACGTAAATGGGAAATTGATTTTTAGAAATGCACCCGTTGAAATTGATGAAAAATTATTGCAATATATAGCAAATGAAACTGAAGGAAAATATTTTAGAGCCACCGATAATAAAAAATTAGAATCCATTTATAATGAAATCAATAAATTAGAAAGAACAGATATTGAAGAATTTAAGTATTATAATTATCAGGAAAAATATCGACCATTGGTGTTTTTAGCAGGATTATTTATCATGATAGAAATGCTATTGCGGTTTACGGTTTATAGAAGTTTTATTTAAAAATCAATATCCCGCAAGGATTTAAAATCCTTGTAAGTATCAGTTTAATATAAATATCAGGCTTGTAAGGACTTGTAGGACGAATCAACACCAAATTAAATCTCCCCTTAGGGGAATTAAAAGAGTAAGTAATGAAAATTTTAGAATTCATAGTGTCCTTTGTGAATACATTGTGACTGTAGTGATTAAATTTAAACACAAAGAGCACTAAGAATACTCAAGGAACACAAAGGGAGAAACGGTTATTATGCATACGGAAAATGAAATTTCAAAAATAGTATTTGATTGTGCATTAAAGGTGCATAGAACATTAGGCCCGGGATTATTAGAAAGTGCTTATGAAGAATGTTTATACTATGAATTATTAAAAACGGGACTAAAAGTAGAAAAACAAAAACCGTTGCCATTAGTTTATGAAGAGGTGAAATTGGAAATAGGATATCGGTTGGATCTGATTATAGAAAATAAATTTGTTGTTGAAATAAAATCGGTAGAGAGCTTGACGGATGTTCATATGGCACAGATTTTAACATATTTGAAACTATCAGATTGTAAACTGGGAATGTTGATCAATTTTAATGTAACCTTGATTAAAAATGGAATTAAAAGAGTAATTAATGGATATTTATAGAATACTTAGTGACCTTCGTGAGCTCTTTGCGACCATAGTGGTTAAAAATTTATAACAAAAATATGTATCAAATAGAAGAACCAAAATATTTTTATTTATTTATCTCCATAGCGGTTTTACTCGTTGTGTATTTTTTGGTGGCTGTTTGGAAACGAAAAAAACAACGAGAATTTGCTGATTTGGCATTATTAAAAAAATTGAGCCCTGAAAGTTCAAAGTTTAAACCTGCTTTAAAAATTATTGTGATTGCCTTAGGATTATCTTTTTTGATTCTTGCCATGGTAAATCCCAAAATGGGAACACAATTAAAAACAATCAAACGTCAGGGTGTAGATATCGTATTTGCATTAGACGTTTCGAAAAGTATGCTGGCAGAAGATATTGCTCCGAATAGATTGGAAAAATCCAAACAAATAATTGCAAAAATAGTCGATAACCTGGGTAGCGATAGAGTTGGAATTATCATATATGCCGGAAGTGCCTATCCATTATTACCGATAACAACAGACCATGCTGCGGCAAAAATGTTTTTGCAAAATGCCCATCCGGATATGGTTTCCTCACAAGGAACTGCCATTAATGAGGCATTGAAATTAGCAAAGACTTTTTTTGACGATGATACACAAACAAATCGGTTTTTATTTATTATTTCCGATGGGGAAGACCATGGAAAGAATTCAAGTGAAGTTGCCAAAGAAATATTGAATGAAGGAATTATAACATATACTATTGGAATTGGAACCAACAAAGGAGGGCCTATTCCTATGAAAAGAAATGGCAAGGTGATTGGCTATAAAAAAGACAATAAGGATGAAGTTGTTATCACCAAATTAGATGTTGAAACCTTGAAAGATATTGCTCAAAACGGTAAAGGAAAATATATTTATGGAAATAACACCTCTAAAACTGTTGAAGTAGTTGAAGAATTATTACTAAAAGCCGACAAAAAAGAATTTGAAACCAAACAATATTCAGATTATAAAGATCAGTTTCAATGGTTTGTTGCTTTGGGAATTTTATTCTTAATCATTGATGTATTATTATTGAATAAGAAAACCAGATGGATTGAAAAATTGAACCTGTTTAACGAAAAATAATATGAAGAAAATCATTTACATATGTCTTCTTTTTCATTTGGCTGCTTTTTCTCAGAACGTAGAAAAGGAAAAGAAAAAAGAAACTAAAGTTAAATTGGCCGACAAACAAGTTTTAAGAAAAGGAAACGATTTGTACAATCAAAAAAGATTTGTTGATGCCGAGGCAAAGTATAAAAAAGCTTTATATCAAAACCAAAACTATCAAACTGCCTATTATAATTTGGCCAATACCTATTATGAACAAAACAAATTCGAAGAAGCTTTACCGGGTTATGATTTAGTAACAAAATCAACAAGTGATAAAACTACAAAGTCTGAATCATTTCATAATATGGGTAATGTGTTTATGAAACAAAAACAATACGAAAAAGCTATTTCTGTTTATAAAAACTCACTTCGTATAAACCCAAAAGATGATGAAACAAGATATAATTTAGCTTTGGCGCAGGATTTATTAAAAAAACAAAATAAAGATCAGAATAAAGATAATAAAGACAAAAAGGACAACAAGGATAATCAGGATCAAAATAAAGATCAAAAAGAAGATCAGGGAGAAGACGAGGAAAAGGATAAAGATCAAAATAAGGGTGATGATAATAAGGATCAAAAGGATCAAAATAAAGATGGCGATAATGAGAAAAAGGAAAAGCAGCAACCCAAACCAAATCCTAATAAATTAAGTCAGCAACAAATTCAACAGCTTTTAGAAGCAATGAATAATGAAGAGAATAAAACTCAGAAAAAAGTAAATGCTAAAAAAGCACAGGGAAGAAAAGTGAAACAGGAAAAAGATTGGTAGTAATTTTGAATATTTTCAATTGCTGAGAAGTGAATAAATAAAATGAAAGTTAACTATTTTTACATATTATTTTTATTCTTAAGCAGCCAGATTGCTTTTGCACAGGTAACGTTTAAAACAACAGTGAGTAAATCTCAATTGGGTTTAAATGAGCGCCTAAGAATTGAATTTTCAATCAATAAGCAAGGGGCGGATGATTTTACGCCTCCAAATTTTAATAATTTTAAGGTTTTGGCAGGACCAAGTCAATCTTCCAGTTTTTCATCTATCAATGGCAAAAATTCGTATAAGCTAACCTATATTTATATTATTCAGCCAACTGTTAAAGGAACCTTTACGATCCCGTCTGCAAGTATTACTTACGAAGATCAGATCATTAAAACCAATACGGTTCGAATTCAGGTTTTAGATGCTATTGACATTCCGGAAGATCCTAATGACCCACGATATTTAGCCTCACAAAATATTCATTTGGTAGCAGAAATTTCTAACATGAATCCATACATTGGAGAAAGCATATCAGTGGTTTATAAATTATATGTAAATACCAATAAAGTCAATGTGAGAAATACAAGAGAAATTGAATCACCCTCATTTAATGGCTTTTGGAATCAAAATATAGAAGTAAAAAAGTGGGAAGCAAAAAATGGATCTTATGGTGGTGTACCTCATCGATATGCGATTGTCAAAAAAACAGTTTTAATTCCTCATAAAGGGGGGCAATTGACCATTGATCCAATGGAAATGGAAATTACCGCCGGGGTTCCCATAGGAAGGCGAGATTTTTTTGGTAATATGCTCATGAACGATGTGAATTTTACAGCTACCTCCGGTAAGAAAACAATTCATGTAAAGGAACTTCCTTTTCAAAACAAACCTGCTAATTTTACAGGAGCCGTAGGAGATTATAATTTTAGTGTTAGTGCTAGTAAAACAGAATTAAACGCCAATGAATCAGCACAAATCAAGGTGCAAGTATCTGGTAAAGGAAATTTAAAATTGATAAAACTACCAAGTGTTGAAACACCCAAAGAACTTGAAATTTATGAGCCTGAACATAAAGAAAGTATAAAAACAACTCTGGGCGGATTACAAGGTAAAGTTTATGATCAATATACGGTAGTTCCTCAATTTAGAGGGAAGTTTAAAATTCCGGAAGTATCCTTTTCCTATTTTAATCCAAAAGAGGAAAAATACCATACGATAATTACAGAACCCATATTTTTAAATGCGATTAGCGGTAAAATACCTGATGAGGAAGAATCTGTTTTTACCAATAAAAAGATTGTAGTAGGTAATGAAAATGATATCAGATATATTGAATTAAAAACAAGATTTACATCCATAGAAAAGAAGGAGGATTTTTATAGCTCCAACTTATATTATATTTTGCTCATTTTACCTTTACTTTCCATTCCATTAGGCATTTTTATAGGTAAAAAGAAAAAGAAAAGAGATAATGATATTGTTGGGAATAAAATGCGAAAAGCCAATAAATTGGCTCGTAAATATTTGTCACAAGCAAAAAAACAATTGGGTGAAAAAGAAGCCTTTTACATCGCTTTAGAAAAAGCCTTGCATAATTATTTAAAGGCCAAACTCCATATTGAAACTTCTGATATTAGCAAGGAAAGAATATCCGAAATATTGTTAAGTAAAAATGTAGATGCTGAAACTATAAATGAATTTAGCACAGTGTTGAACAATTGTGACTTTGCCAGATATACCCCGTCAACTAATGTTGAAATGAAGATGGAATTTGAAAAAGCAAAAGAAATCATTTCTAAAATTGATAAACAGTTGTAAAGTAAAAGTGAAAAGTTGAATTTTAATGAAATGAAAAAATTAGTTTTCTTTTTAATGATATTGGTTGCATTCATCGGCCATGCCCAAAAGCCGGATAGTTTATTTGTTCAGGCAAATAAACTATACCAACAAGAAGATTATTTAAAGGCATTGGATTTGTACCTAGAAATCGAAAACCAAAATGTTGAATCGGGGGAATTGTTTTTTAATATGGCAAACGTATATTATAGAACGAATCAAGTGGCTCCTTCGATTTATTATTATGAAAAATCTTTATTGATGGATCCTAATAATACGGATATTCATTTCAATTTGGAATTCGCAAAACGCATGACTTTAGATAATATTGAGGCCTTGCCAAAAAGTATGGGCCAACGGTTCAGGGATGGAGTTGTGCTTCAATTGACCTATAATACCTGGGCGATTATTACTGTGAGCTTCGCTTTTATATTTGCCATTTTATTTTTATTATATCACTTTTCATACAGGACAGGGGTCAAGCGAATTTATTTTATAACTAGCGGCTTATGCGTTGTATTTGTTCTGATAACGGTATTGTTTACGTATCAAAATTATCAATACATTCAAAATACGAGAACTGCCATAATATATGAGCAATTGGCTCAGGTTAAAAGTGCACCTACCAAATCAAGTGAAGTTAATTTTGAATTGCATGAAGGTACCAAAGTGCATATTTTAGAGTCGCTGGATAATTGGTTAAAAATTAAAATAGCCGATGGTAAAACGGGCTGGATTAATGAGGATGCCTTAAGAGAGCTTTAAGATTAAGAGAGTATTAAAAATTTATATATAAGCAGTAGTTCAAAGAACACTAACCCGTAAGGTGTGTAATTTCTTGTTGTCACATTAAAAATATCACGTGATACCCCAATATGGTTGTTTATTATGAATTTTTTGGGTTGTGAAAATCTTGAAATATTTTAAACCCAATAATACCGTATCTAATGAAAAATAATCGAAAAATATTATGGTTCGTTTTTGTAGCAGTATTACTTATCAGTTGCAAAACACAAACCACCAACTGTGAAATCAAAACAACTGAAGGTTCTATATTTATAGTATTATATCCAGAAAAAGCACCAAACACAGTTGCTAACTTTTTACAATATGTTGATAAAGGGTTGTATGAACAAGCTTCGTTTTTTAGGGTGTGCAATCCACAAAATGAAGCTGATAGAGAAATCAAAATAGAAGTCATTCAAGGAGGCCTTATGGATGAGTCGAAAAATCTTCCACCCATTCAACTGGAAACAACAGAACAAACTGGAATCAAACATTTGAATGGTGTTATTTCTATGGCCAGAGACCAGCCCCATTCGGCAACTAATAGCTTCTTTATTTGTATTGCTGACCAGCCCGAATTGGATTTTGAAGGAAAACGCAATCCTGACGGACAAGGATTTGCAGCCTTTGGAAGAGTCATTCAGGGAATGGATATTGTACGAGCCATTCAAAAGAAAAAAGATACGGCACAGTATTTAATAAATCCTGTAATCATTGAATCAATTGTTCGCGTTAATTGATATGATGAGATTTCTCTCTATGTTCGAAATGAAAGGAACGATTGAGAAATCTATCGTTTCAAATGATTTAATACTGAATTGATTAACTTAATTGGAGATTTCAATGATGTCTGAGCAAAACTAGAATAAAAGCTCAACCAATTAAATTCTCGTCAATTAAAATTAATTAAAATAAATGGTACTACAACTAATTTAATGGGAAACTGATGAAACATAATTGGTATTGGTTGTTGAGGGGTGGCCTTCAAGAATTTGATGTTCTAAATAAAATTAAAACTTAGTAAAACCGAGAAGTTGAGAGCTTGCTCGAAAATCACTCGGCTGCACTTAGTTTTCATGAAATTTAGGTTATTAAATTATTGTAAGCCTTGATTTTCCTGCCTCGCCGGCAGGCGGGTTTGTTTCGTTTTTTTATCAAGAATTGCAAAGCACATCACGAATTCCATAATCAATAAGAAATGGATAAGTAAAAAAATGAAATGCCAGTCCGGCATAAGGACATAAAATTAAATATTCCATTAAAATAACAGTAGAACCAAATAAATGAACAAACCTCCATTATATTTTAAATCTGATATAGAATGGCGAAAATGGTTAATTAAGAATCATGAATCATCTACAGGGATTTATTTAATTTTCTATAAAGTATCCTGTAGTAAGCCAAGCATGCGTTGGGAAGAAGCCGTTAAAATTGCCTTGTGTTATGGCTGGATTGATTCAAAAGTGAAACGAATAGATGAAGAAAAAAGAGAACAATACTTTTCGCCTCGTAAACCAAAAAGCGTATGGAGTAAACTCAATAAAACCTATACAGAAGAATTAATTGCCGATAATTTAATGCATGCAAGCGGACTTGAAATTATAAAAACAGCGAAACAAAATGGTTCTTGGAATGCTTTAAATGATGTAGATAATGAGATAATTCCTACAATTTTAAGAAAAGCCTTTGATGCCAATCCCAAGGCCTTTGAAAATTTTAAAAACTTTGCTCCTTCTTACAGAAAAGGATATTTATATTGGTTACATGCTGCCAAAAAAGTGGCTACAAAACAAAAGCGAATCACAGAAATAATTCGTTTGTGCAATGTAAACCAAAAACAGCCTGATGATTCTTTTTAAAAAGAAACACCAAAATAGAAAATTCCTTATATCCAAATAAGTCTGCAGTAAAAGTCAATTTTTGGCCCTTTGATTTTATCTTTACTAAATCCTTTGAATTGTTGAATGAGGCTTTACATATTCAATTTGAACTAGATGCTGAAAAAGGAATGCCTTTTATGTTGGGTTATCATCCGGCCTTTAAATTGTCAGGTAAAAATAATGAATACTTCATGGTGGACGAAAAAAAAATCAGTCTTCAGGAGGTGATTGACAAAGGTGGTCCCTCCTACCCGTTTTTTGATGTTGGTGAAATTTCTCTTTTTAAGGAGAGAGGATATAATGTGAGCATCAAAGCAAAGGGATTTGAAAATATGATGTTGTGGACAGAAGTAAACAACATGATTTGCATGGAACCCATTACTCAATATCCTGATTTAGAAAATCAAAAGTATTCAGAATCAAATTTAAGATTATTAAAAGGGAAAGAGTTATTTACTGTTGAAATAAGACCTTTTTAATTTCCACTTTCAACCCATGGTTGCCTGATAATTGTTTTCCATTTTTCCGGTGCTGCCCTTCTGATATCTGAAAGGTATATTTCATGGTGTTTCCCTTTTAGTATGCCTTTATTTTCTACTATAAAATCATGAACTTTTTGAACGGTTGGTCCCTCTTCCGAAAAGGGGCCAATATGCATAATTTGAGCAGACTTTCCTTCTTGAAAAACTTGAAATTTAATTTTTGAAAGCGCCTTAGGATTCTTTTTAATTTTGACTTGTTCAATAGCAGTTTCAACCAATGACTTTGTAACAATTTCAGGTTGCATGATCATGGCTGTCCATATCCAATCTTCTTTTTTATCGACACTAAATTTACTCATGTCATCTACCCACCAAAGTCCTTCTAAAGGCATTACGCCATAATCAATTTGCAAATCACTTTTTTTTATCATGAATTTTAAAGTATATGAAACGGCAAATAAGGCTTCAATGGCCTCCTTATATTTATTCGAATCAGGGCTTCCTGTTCCATCTACCATTAAAAAATTCATTTCTGGCACCTCAATGAATTCAACTTTTTTAGAAGATACTTTATATAACCTGCTTAGTTCTTTTTTATAATCTATTTTTTTCATGATGCTCTTTGAATAGGTAAATGTATCTGTGTTAATAATTCATTGGGTTCGGTATCTTTTAAAGTGTTTAAATATTTGTCAAATACCATAGAATCTCTTAATTCATAATCACTTTTTAAAAGCCACTCTTTAAATATTAATTGATATACTATCCCAAAATTTTCATAATCTCCTTTATAGGTAAATATAGCGTATTTTCCACCTTGAATTTCTTTTATGCCAATTCCTTCTTGTGGTTTGATTTCTTTATCAATGCTGATACATGCATTATATTGGCATTTATTTTGATCCGTTATTTCAGGGTTATCATACGAAATTCCGAAAAATTCGGTTTTATTATTCATCAATTTATTCTTGGATGCAAAGTCAAAAAGGGCATCCCATGATTTACTAATGTTCAGGTTATTGTATTTTCCAAAAACTCGGGTAAAGGCTATTTTTTTTGAAGGCAAAATCTTTATTTCAGGTTCAAAGTCGAAATTGATTTTTGAAGGCATTTCCATTTTTCCTGATAGATTTAGTTGGTTATGGTTTTTTCGATAAGCAGTTGGTGAAACACCAAAATATTTGCTAAAAGCATCGCTAAAAGAAGATAAAGTTTCATAACCTATTTGGATTGATATTTCAGTAACGCTATTCTTAGAAAACTGTAGTAATTGTGCTGCTTTCTGAAGTCTTATTCTTTTGATATAAACACCGATCGGTTCATGAAGGTGGGCTGTAAAAATTCGATGAAAATGATAGGAAGAAAAATTTCCTATCAATGAAAGTTCTTTTAATTGGAATGATCTTTCCAAATTTTCCTGGATATAATCAAGTACTCTATTAATTCGTTTTAAATAATCGTTTCTAATATTTTTGTTAGGATTCATTCAGGATATCTTTTTTTTCAACACAAAAATGGAACGTTATTTTAAAATTCACTTTCTCATTCTTGCTTTTTCCAATATAAATTTTTCGTAATAAATCCAACATGAATTATAACATTTAGAATCTCGTCTTCATTTACTAATTCAGCATCCATTTCTTTTTTCTTTCGAATAGCATACATTGTCCCTACCCATTTATTATCTTTATAGGTAAATCGCCTTAAAATATCAGTTCCAATCTTTACCTTTTCATTATCTGAAGAAACTATCTTTCCCCAGATTGAACCTTCTTTATCATAAATCTCGACTTTAGTGTTCTCTTCCCCAATATCATAAACACCTTTTATATCTTGTTGGGCCATTAATTTAAATCCCAACAAACTTAATACCGTTAAAACTATTAAGTTTTTCATTTTTTATTCTTTTTGGTAATTCTTTCAACTTCTTTAAGAAGTAATGGAAATGCCGGAGCCGTCATTCTATGCCCGTATCCATCCATCTCATAGATTTTAGTTTCTGTATGTCCTATAACTTTCATCATCCTCATTAAGTAAGCATTTTCCTCATACCTTCCTAACATTTCTAATTCTCTATCTCCCGTAATTAAAAGTAAGGGAGGAGCATCTGCCCGAACATGATAAAGCGGAGCCAGATTGTCAAC
>SMVA01004468.1_pt1 | contig 31637 bp, 32 predicted proteins | sample 2456451 | NCBI WGS metagenome assembly SMVA01 (sample SAMN11095933, study PRJNA526329) | marine sediment metagenome | biome: Marine sediment; feature: Surficial sediment; material: Deep marine sediment; isolation source: Hadal surficial sediment | place: Pacific Ocean | collected 2014-05 | depth... | reverse complement strand
CGGGCGGCAGTGCGTCGATGATGCGGTCTATCGATTTGACTGCGCCGGTCGTATGTAGCGTGCCCAAGACCAGATGTCCGGTCTCGGCCGCGGTCATCGCCATGCTGATGGTATCCGCGTCTCGAAGCTCGCCGACCAAAATGACGTCCGGGTCTTCCCGCAGGGCGGCGCGCACGCCTTCGGCGAAGCTTGGAACATGCGTACCTAACTCGCGCTGTACGATCTGAGCCCGCCTACTCTGATGCACAAATTCGATCGGGTCCTCCAGGCTGATGATATTGAGATGTCGGGTGCTATTGAGATGATCGATCATCGCGGCCAGTGTCGTAGACTTGCCGGTGCCCGTCGAGCCGGTTATCAGCACCATCCCTTGGTGAAGATCACAGAACTTTGTCATCACCGGCGGTAGCTGGAGAGACTCCATTGTCGGGATTTTGTTGGGAATATTCCGAAACGTTGCGCCGACGCCAGTGTGCTTGTGAAAAACGTTGACTCTGAAGCGCCCGCCATCCTTGCTGATGTATGAAAAGTCCAAATCCTGATTCTGGGAGAAGAGGTCTTGCTGAGTCTGCGTCAATATTTCATTGACGTAGCCGTCCAGCTCGGTCGCGGTGAGCTCCCGAAACTTGATCGGCACCAAATCGCCATGCAACCGGACCATGGGTGGAACTCCGACAGCCAGGTGAACGTCTGAACAGCCCTGCGCCAACCCCAACTTCAAGAATGAATCGATTCTAGCCATGGCGTCTAAGCTGCTTTCTCGACAGCACCTTCCAGGGCGTGTCTGAAGTCATCCATCGATTTGAAGCGCTTCTCCTTGTCGACCGTCATGGCCTGTAGCACGATACTACTGAGTTCCTTGGACACCTGTTTGTTGAGTTCATTGAGGGGCGGCGCCTTACCTTGGACATGCTGATACATGACTGACATATGATCGCCCCGGCTGTAGGGCGGCTTTCCGGACAGCATCTCATACAGAACGATCCCAAGGCTATAGACATCGGCCGTGATGTCGACCCTCCTACCGAGTATCTGCTCTGGCGCCATGTATTTGGGAGATCCGATCACGTAGCCCGTTTTGGTCAGTTGTGTCTCGGCACTCGATGCAGCGGCCGCGACACCGAAGTCCACGATTTTCAGCAGACCGTCGTCATTAATGAGGATATTTGCCGGCTTCAGGTCGCGGTGGATGATTCCCTGATGATGGGCAATCTGCATGCCCGTGCAGACGTCACTCGCATAGGATACGGCTTTCCGAGCATTCATCGGGGCATGGTCTATGATTTCCTGCCCGAGCGTATGCGAAGGGAAATACTCCATGGAGATGGCGTAACCGCTACCGATGGACAGGAAATCGTAAATACGAATGACGTTTTTGTGGGTGATTTTTCGCGAGTAGCGCAGTTCGTGGACGAAGCGCTTCATTATCTCCTCGTTGGAGGCTACGTTCTCATTCAGGAATTTCAGAATCAGCTCATCGTCCACGACCGTGTCATGCACTAACAACACAGTGCCGAATGCGCCCTTACCGATCTTCCGGATGAATTTATAGCGGTCCTCGATCATGTCGTCAGGCTTCAGGGTAGTGAAATCGAACTTAGGCGCCGATGTCTTGACGGAGGCGTTTTTCTCGAGCGTGGCCGTTAGGCCCGTGAGGATCTTGTCGACTTCGGTCGAGGTCGATTTAACCTCGCTCAGATGTTCTCCTTCACCGTCGAGTTTCTGAATCGCGTCGGCCGCAATCTTTCCTATCGTGCTGCCTTCGCCGCTGGCATGTTTGCTGATATAGGCCCTGATGGTTTTGGCATGTCGCGGCAATGTCAGGCGAGAGACCGCCTCCATGGCGCACGCCTTGACGTCTTTATCTTCGCTCTTAACGAATGGAAGAAGTTTTTTCAATACGCTCTTGTCACCCAACTTGCCTATCGCTCGAAGAGCCGTCGGTACGGATTTATCTTTACGCTCAAGCATTTTCAGCAATGCCGGGACGGCCTTGATGTCGCCGAGTTCTGCCAGTGCATCCGCGGCTCGCTCGCTGACCCACCAATCGCTGTCGGCGGTCGCTTGCATTAAAAGCTCGACGATTCGCGGATCATTACAGGTGTTGAGAATCTCGATGGCGGCGCGGCGAATATCCTCGTTCTTATCCTTGATGAGCTCGAGCACGGCATCGACGACGCGCTCGCCGCCGATACGGCCAAGGGCGTCCGACGCTCGTGCTTGAACCCACCAATCCTCGTCGGCTACCGCTTCGAGCAGATGTTTGATGTCCTCGGTCGTGCCGATTTCGTTCAACACCTCGACCGCAGCACGGCGAGAGAACTCACTCTCGTCCTTGAGTGCCGGCAGCAGGTAATTGATGGTGTCGGGACGCTTGAGTTTAACGATCACGTCGATGGCCCTGTTGATCACATCCACATCGGGGTCTAGGAGCAGCGCGCAGATCGCCTCGATAGCTGTGGTGCTCTTCAGTTCGGATAATCCGGTGAGCGCCGCTTGCTTGACCATTTTGTTTTCGTCCGTCAAACACGCCTGCAGTGCGCGTTGAACATCGTCGCGGTCGAACTGAGCGACGACGTTGATCAAGTGCATCTTGACCGCGGGATCCTTACCGTTCATCCGGGCCAGCAGCTCCGGCACCTGGGTCTCGGTAGCAAGGTCCTGCACGATCTTGAACACCGCTGTTTTCTCGCTGGGCTGAAGCTCGTACACCTGAGCGAGGAGGTTGTTAACACTCAACCGGTTTTTGTGAGCAAGCAGAATATCCACGATGGCCGATTTGGAATAGATGTCTTCCCCGAGGAGCTTAACAAGCCGATTGGGGTTGTAACCACGACTGGACGAGAGTGCCCAGGTCGCGCCCGTGACGGTTTTCGGATTCGAGTCGGCTAATCCCTGCAAGATGATCGGCAGGGTCTTCTCGTTGACGAGTTTCGTGAGGACATCGACGAACTCAACGGTCTGCCGCTTATCGGCGGCACCCAGCGCCTGGAGTATCTTGGGAACCGCCGCCGCACCGATCTGATGGAGTTTTTCAAGCGCCTTCTTGGCATTGCCTGAAGCAGGATCGACTTCGCCCCGGATCTGGGTGATGAGTCGGTCTGCCTTTAATGCGCTGATAAAGTTCATAAATGTCCGAGCGCGGGGATAGTCTCCCACCCCCGCGGGCGGGGCGTATCCCGCATAGTCGCTGAGTCACTGAATCTGCGGCAATTATGCCAGAGGGGTTTTGTCAAAAATGGAACGTGCCTCACAGGTTTCATGGCCGAGTCAAAATGCCTGGAAGCCCGGATTTACTGAGCTATAGGGTACAATCGCGCCCGTTCACAGGAAGGACCGCAGGATGAGCCAGGCAGCCTTGGCGACATTGCAAAAGCATCTCGGCGAGTTCATCGTCCCGCAGACCGCGTTGCCGCTCGGGGAAAGCGGCAGTACGTTCGCGATAGGCGGAGACCCGGCTGCTCCGCAGGTGAGTATCCAGTTGGGATTTCCTGCCGCGCGTAGCGGCCCGGATCTGGTCGCAGCCCTGACAGCACACTGTGACGCACTCAGTCTACCAGTGCCGCCCGAGTTCTCCGTGACCTGGTCTATTCAGCCTCATTCGGTGCGGCATGGGATGAAGCCGCTGGAGGGGATCAGTAATGTCATCGCCATCGCCTCCGGCAAAGGCGGGGTCGGAAAATCGACCGTGGCGGTCAATCTTTGCCTCGCACTGGCTCAGGAAGGCGCGAGCGTCGGCATTCTGGACGCCGACATCTATGGACCCAGCCAGCCCAGAATGCTGGGCCTGAGCGGTGAAAGGCCAACGACTGAAGACGGTAAGACGCTCGAGCCTCTGCAAGCACATGGTGTCAAAGCGATGTCGATCGGCTTTCTGGTGGATGACCGACAACCCATGGTATGGCGTGGCCCGATGGTGACATCGGCGCTGAATCAGCTGCTTACCGATACCCACTGGGGGGAGCTGGACTATCTGCTCGTCGATATGCCGCCAGGTACGGGTGATATTCAACTCACGCTTTCACAGCGCGTTCCGGTTAGCGGTGTGATTATCGTGACGACGCCCCAGGAGATCGCATTGGCTGACGCACGCAAGGGACTCGAGATGTTCCAGAAAGTCAACGTACCGATCTTGGGCATCGTGGAAAACATGAGTATTCATGTCTGTTCGAGTTGCGGGCACGAGGACCCGATCTTCGGCCAGGCTGGCGGTGAGCGCCTGGCGGCAGAGTACGAGGTACCGTTGTTGGGGGAGTTGCCGCTAAATCGGCTCATCGGCGAACAGACTGATCAGGGAACACCCAGCGTCGTCGCCGAGCCTGACGGCGCAATCGCCCGGGCTTATCGCCGGATCGCGCTGCGCGCCGCGGGGCAACTGGCAGCGACGGCCAAGGACTATAGTAATTTGTTTCCTACCATCACCGTCGAGGAAGGCGGATGAGTATCAGATCTGATCGTTGGATTCGACGCATGGTCGCCGAACACAACATGATCGAACCCTTTGAACGCGATCAAATCCGCGAGGTCAATAACGAACGCGTCATCTCCTACGGTACGTCGAGCTATGGCTACGATGTTCGATGTGCCGCCGATTTCAAAGTCTTCACGAACATCAATTCCGCGGTCGTAGATCCGAAGCATTTCGACGAGTCGAGCTTTGTCGCTAAGCGCTCTGATATCTGCATTATTCCGCCGAACTCGTTCGTCCTGGCCAGAACGGTGGAATATTTTCGAATTCCGCGAACCGTGTTGACGATCTGTCTGGGAAAGTCGACCTATGCGCGCTGCGGAATCATCGTCAACGTGACACCACTGGAACCCGAATGGGAAGGGCACGTTACGCTGGAATTCTCCAACACGACACCATTACCCGCCAAAATCTACGCCAATGAAGGTGTTGCTCAGATGATCTTTTTCGAAGCCGACGACGTTTGTGAGACCAGTTATCTGGATCGTGGCGGGAAGTATCAGGGTCAACGCGGAGTGACGTTAGCGAAAACCTAAGAACAGCCGGCACGCGATCGAAAAACACTCAGGCGAGTGCAAGACAAGGAAAGAATCGGAGAGAAAGCGCAGTCCATGCTGGTACCCGAGCATTTTGAGCGATTCTTAACACAGTATTGTGCCGTCTGGGGTCTCTTGTGTAACCTGCTACTTTCCTGGGGCGTCGAGCCACTCGACGGATTCCAATAACAACACCGTTCGACTCTCACCGTCGCGTTGCTGTTCGATTCGTGCCGGCAAATAATGAAGTTCGGGTGCGGCCCACAACAATAATTGCCGTGAAGACCCCGCACGTTCCTGAATCAGCGCCTGCGTTGCTAGTTTCCCGAACGGTGTTTCCAGTAGCGTGTTAGCGGCGGCCCGATAATCATAGATTCTTAGGCCGTCATCGTCAGCGAGCGTGTAGCTGCCCAACTGACCGGCCCGTGCCATATCCAGCATCAGTTGAATCTGCAAAGTGCCGCGATCGAGTGTTCCATGCGGTATCGGGAACTCTCTCCGTCCGTCTTCTGTTTCGGCGATGGCGAGCCCCTTGTCCCAATCGAACAGGATGTGAAAATTGTCCTTTCCCCGTCGGCTGCCATCCTCATACCAGAACTCCAGCGGCGTGATTTTGCCGCCCTCGGAGACGAACTCACTGCGCTCGACGATGGCTTGCGGGGCAACGAAGAATTTTAGTAGTCCTCGCAAAGCGGAGCTTGAGCTGAATTGATAGACACCGCTATTCGAATCGTAACGGACTGAGAACTCCGAGGTGCCGACCGTTCTGCCCTTGTATTGGATCTGATAGACAGCTGTATAGGCGTGAATGGCAGGGTCAGAGGCTGCCGGGGTGATGCCCGGCCAGGCCGCGCTGACCAGCAAGCCAGCGACTCGAAAGACAAGCCGAGTCGTATGAGTCTTCATCCTCAAACTTCTCCTTCCACCAATACCGGTTGCATCAGCTGTCTGCCGTCAAGCATGACCGCTCCATCATTCACGCTCAAGCGCTGCTCGGCGAACCAGGCAACGGCTCGAGGCAGAACTATGTGCTCTCCCTGAGAGACTCTGTCTTTGAGCGAGGTCGCGGTGTCCTTGGTCCGAACCTGAATCCGGTACTGAATGACGCTGGGGCCCCCATCCATATCCTTGGTCACGAAATGAACGGTCGCGCCGTGGAAGCGCTCACCCGCCTGCAGGACCCGACGGTGAGTATCGAGCCCTTTGAAACGCGGTAGCAGCGATGGGTGAATATTCAGCATGCGCCCAGCAAACGTTTCGACGAAGCTTGGGCTCAGAATACGCATAAACCCTGCCAGGACCACTAGGTCCGGGTCGTAGACGAGTATCTCTTGCGCCAGGGCTGCATCGAATGCGGCGCCATCATCGTAGTCCGCCGGGTTAATGTACCGGGCATCGATATCTGCGCGTCTTGCCCGCTCAAGACCCTGCGCGTCGATGTGGTCGCTGAAGACAGCTTGGATCTCGGCATCCAGTTCGCCCGCGTGCTGAGCGTGAATGAGCGCCTGAAGATTCGTACCCGGTCCGGAGATCAATACGACTAGCCTGAGAGGGCGGCGATGCGTCAATCGACGGTTACCTGCTTCGCGGAGTCGGCTATGACCTCACCGATCAACCAGGCCTGTTCGCCGCTGTGCGTAAGCGTAGATAGTGCCAACTCCACGTGTTTTCGAGCGACGATCACGACCATGCCGACCCCGCAGTTGAACGTCCGCAGCATCTCTACTCTGGACACGCCGGCTTCTTCGAGCCACGTAAAGACGGCGGGCGTGCGCCAGCTTGCCTGCCGTAGGGCAACGCCGAGTCCGCTCGGCAACACCCTGGGGATATTTTCCGTCAGGCCACCTCCGGTGATATGGGAGATTCCCTTGATTTCGGTCTGGGCGAGTAGATCGAGAATCGCCCGAACGTAGATGCGCGTGGGCTGAAGCAGCTGCCCCATCAACGGCTGGCCCGCAAGCTCGATCTCGCGGGCATTCGGGAATCGCTCCAATACCTGTCGGATCAGCGAGAAACCGTTGGCATGCGGTCCGGATGAGGCGAGACCGATCACACTGTCTCCGGGGCGGATCGTAGCGCCATCCACGAGTTTGCTTTGCTCAACCACGCCGACACAAAACCCTGCCAGGTCATACTCTCCAGCAGCGTGCATGCCGGGATGCTCAGCCGTCTCGCCGCCGATCAACGCGGCCCCCGCGAGTTCACAACCACGAGCGATTCCGTTAATTACCCGCGCCGCGATCTCCAAATCCAGATGCGGCGTGACGTAATAGTCAAGGAAAAACAGCGGTTCAGCGCCATGAACGATCACATCGTTCGCACACATGGCCACCAAGTCGATACCGATCTCGTCATGAGCATCATGTTCGAGAACCAGTTTCAGCTTTGTACCGACGCCGTCGGTCCCGGACACGAGCACCGGGGCGTTGTAACGGTCGGCGGCCAGCTTGAACAGCCCACCGAATCCACCGAGACTGCCAAGGACTTCCGGGCGCGAAGTTCGAGCGACCGCGTCTTTGATGCGGCTCACGAGTTCCTGCCCAGCATCGATATCCACGCCGGCGCCCTTATACGTGAGTGATTCCTTCGCTGTCATGATTTCCTTCTCGAGCACGGCAGGGATCAGGGCTCAGGCCGGTATAATAAGCCGGTCATTCTACAGTGGACAGCGATGATCCGATTCAAGCAAATGGACCGTGTGGCCAGGGCCGGCTTGGTGACTGTCGTCGCTGCTGTCATAGGGTTTAGCTGCGCGGGCCTGTCCGCGGCAATCGTCGAGAATCTCTACACCGTCACTGTGACCCGCAGCCTGGAGCTGGCCCCGGGCCAGGCCCCCCGGACACGGGCGGATGAGACTCGTTTCGCGATGGGTCAGCTGTTGTCCAGAGTGACGGGTCGACTCGATGCTGCGTTGGAGCCAGCTCTAGCGGATCTGCTACAAAATGCGGGCGATTTTGTTGTGCAGATCGGTGCGGTGGATATCGAGACGCTGTTGGTCACTTTTGACGAGCGTGCGATCAAAGCGGCACTGGTCGCGCTTAATCAACCGATCTGGGGTCCCGAGCGGCCGTTGACGCTGCTATGGCTGGCGATCGATGCCGGTCAAGGCGAACGGGGCATACTCTCTGCTGGCGAAGCGTTTACCGACATGAGCCCGGAGTTCCTGGAGTTGCAGGCGCGCTTTCGGGAAGAATTGACGACGGTTGCAGAAGAGCGTGGCTTGCCTTTGTCGCTGCCGTTGATGGATCTGCAGGATATGAGTGCGTTGAGCTTTATCGATATCTGGGGCGGGTTCACCCAACAAGTGGATCAGGCGTCGATTCGCTATGGAGCGGACGCGGTGTTGAGCGGGAGTGCTCGAGTGACGGGGTCTGGAGTCCGCATTCAATGGAGGCTGCTTAAAGACGGAAATCAGTTCGCGCTGAACGGTACTTCAATGCGGGACGGACTCGATCGCGTGGCAGACTTCTATGCGGCGGAATTCAGCACATTCGGCGGTATTAACGCGACACTGATCACGGTGCTGGGTGTCGAAACGCTCGATGACTATGGCCGCGTCATGCGTTACCTGGAGTCACTCAGTATGCTTGAGTCTGTCGGAACCGAGGAGTTCGTGGACGGTGCACTTTCGATACGAGTCCGTGCTCGTGGTCGTACAGCTGTTCTAGAACGGGTGCTGCAACTCAGCACGATACTGACACCGACTGCCGGACCGCTCGGTCAGGCAGCGAACGACAATCAACTCACGTTCACGCTAACCCACTAGCCCACATGATGACGTTCAGGTGGCTGCCGAACGCGATCTGCGTTTTTCGCGTGCTGCTCGTCGGGCCCATTGTGGTGGTGCTGTTGCGAGAGCAGTTTCTTGCGGCGCTGATATTGATAACGATCGCCGGTTTCTCAGACGCGTTGGATGGTCTGCTCGCGCGAACCTTCGACTGGCGTACGCCGATCGGCAGTGTGCTCGATCCGGCAGCGGATAAGTTGTTGATTGTTAGCGTGTTTCTGACATTAACCTATCTAGGACTGGTGCCGCTGGGGCTGACCGTCTTGGTCGTCATGCGGGACCTCGTGATTGTCTCCGGTGCGGTGACTTACCAGTTGCTGATTGGCTCCGCCCGCGGTGAGCCAACCCTGATCAGCAAGCTCAATACTGCCTGTCAGCTCAGTTTCGTATTGTTCACACTGACCGGTGCAGCGTTTCAATGGCCGCCACAATTTTTCTTAATAACGCTCGGTGCGGCCGTCACCTTTACCAGCATCACCAGCGGTCTGAACTATGTAGTTGGCTGGAGTAAACGGGCCTGGCGTAGCACTCACGGCGAGTTCACCGCCACACACTGACGCCATGGCTCAGATTCCATTGCCGCTGGTACTCGGGAAGCATAGCCGGTTCGAAACCTTTGTCCGGGGTGAGAACGACGCCGTCGTCGCGCACCTCCAGGCGCTGAGATCCGGTAGTGATCCTGAAATACTTTGGCTTTGGGGCCCGGAAGGATCCGGTAAGAGCCACCTGTTGCAGGCTACCTGCGCCGGCATCACCGCTCAGCGGGTCATGTATCTGCCACTCCGTGCGGCGCAGGCATCGGGCGCCGAAGTCTTGCAGGGACTGGAGACGCTCGACATGCTCGCCCTGGATGATGTCGACGCGGTCAGTGGCGATGCGGACTGGGATCAAGCGTTGTTCGGGCTCTATAACCGGATGCAGGCCGAACGGGGCCACCTGATCTTTGCCGCTCGCCGGGCGCCGGCGAATACGCAGTTTTCGTTGCCTGATCTTGCCTCTCGCGCCGGCGGGGCGGCGGTCTACCAACTGCGGCCGCTCAACGACGAGCGGCTGCTTCTCGCTCTGCAGGGGCACGCGAACGCGCGCGGTTTGGACCTGAGGGATGCGGCTGCCCGATATCTACTGGCGCGTGTCAGCAGGAATATGGGAGCGATCTGTCAGTGGTTGGACGAACTCGACACCGCGTCGCTGGTGGCGAAGCGAAAGTTGACGATCCCGTTTATTCGCGCTGCGATGACGGAGCGTTCCTGATCAGAGTCGGCAGGATCAGTAGTTCGGCGAGCGCCGCCAGCATCACGACGACGGCTGCCGAGGCGGTGCGCTGCGACGCAACCACTTCGACGATACCGGCGCCGATACAGATCACGAGGACGAGACTCAGCCACTGATAGGTGTAGCGCCGATCGGCGTACATACCCCGAGTCGCGATCAGGAGCGGGGCGATGAGCAGCGCGAATAGACCGATCGGCCACGGTCGATGGAGTGGCAGCACTAGGAGCCACGACGCTATTGCCACGACCAGCGTGACATGGCAAATCCAGACGAGCGATCGGAATAACGATCGCGATTCAGCAAGCGTCATGCCCTGGAGACCGCGAGCATCTGTGCCAGTCTAGCCACCCGTTTACCCAACGCATGGGCAAGATCACGTTCGTGCTGGGAAAGGGACTCATTCCATGGCGCAGCCAGATGAGATGCACCATAGGGACCGCCCCCAGTACGCGTCTCTCGAATCGAGGCGTCGGTATAGGGGATGCCTACCCAGATCATGCCATGGTGAATCAGCGGCAGCACCATCGTCAGCAGTGTGGTTTCCTGTCCGCCATGCAGGCTGCTAGTCGAAGTGAAGACGCCGGCAGGCTTATCGACGAGAGAACCATCGAGCCAGAGTCCACTCGTGCCGTCCAGAAAGTACTTCAGCGGCGCTGCCATGTTGCCGAAGCGGGTCGGGCTACCAAGTAACAAGCCATCGCAGGCTCGTAAATCCTCGAGCGAGGCGTAGGGCGCTCCGGCCTCGGGCACAGCTGGCTCCACGGCTTCCGCCACTGAGGATACCCGCGGTACGGTTCGCAGCATCGCTTCGGCGTCGGCGGCTTCGACACCTCGCGCTGCATGTCTGGCGAGTTCAGCCGTGCGACCTTCGTGGGAGTAATACAGCAGCAGGATTTGGGCCGTCATTCGAATAGTTCCAACACCGACTCCGGCGGACGTCCGATGCGAGCAGCGTGCGCTACTTCGACGATCGGGCGCTGGATCAGCTGCGGGTGAGTGGTCATCAGATCGACAATCTGTTCGTTGGTCGCCGTCTGCAGATCGACGTTCGCAGCCTTGAAATCAGCGTCGGTGGTACGCACGAGGTCATGCGGGTCAAGTCCGAGCTTCGTTAGCAGGCGAAACAGTGTCTCTCTCGAGGGCGGAGTCTTAAGATATTCGATGACCTCAAGCTCCACGCCCATGGCTTCCAGAAGCACCTTTGTGGCCCGGGATTTGGAGCATTTTGGGTTATGGTAAATTGTAGCATTCATCAGTAAATTCCTGTTTATACGAGGCTATTGTGCTGGTTCGCCGCAAACTGATCGAGTCGCTGAGACCAGCAGTCTAGAAATTCTCGCGGCGGCTTGCCAGGCTTTTTTTGCGCGGCTTGACGGCTGTGAGAGCCCCCTGTTACGTTGCTCCCGTTCGGAAGCTTAAGAATAAGAATGATTCACACACGAGTCACGACTCGATTTTTGGCGCTGCTGGTAGCTGTGTTCGTGACCGGCTGCGCCACGTCTCCTCCGGTTCAGGAGATGAGTGATGCGCGCCAAGCGATCGCAGCGGCTGAAGATGCTGACGCGCTAAGGCTTTCACCACGCTCGCTGAGTGAGGCCAGACGTTACCTGGACGAGGCGGAGGCGCAGATTCGTGCTCGTTCATTCGGTATGGCGCGGACCAACGCTGTTCGCGCCAAAAACAGCGCCGTAGATGCGCTGCAAGCTAGCCAGGTCGCGAGTCAGTCCGCCGACAATTGACCGTTCGCTCGTGAGTGCCGACGAGCAAGCAGTGCGTTGCCTCGTCCATGGCCGGGTGCAGGGCGTGTGGTTTCGGGCGACGGCGGCAGAGCGAGCGCAACGACTGCAGCTGCGCGGCTGGGCTAAGAATCTTGCCGACGGGCGGGTCGAAGTCGTTATTGCGGGATCGCCGGAGGCCGTTGCCGAGATGTGCCGTTGGTTATGGACTGGCCCTTCGGGCGCGCAGGTCTCGGGCGTTAAGCTGGTGGAGTGGAACGAACCCGTTGGTCCCCGGTTCCAGACGCTCTAGCCTGCCCGATTTACCTTAACCGCACGTGGCACTCTAGCGAAAACACGACGGCTGTTAAGCTCGATACCACTTGGAGCGCAGTGCATCGATGACACGGTCGGCGTAAACGCGGCGGCCCAAGCTGCCGTTATAGCGGGCGAGAGCGCGCACGAGCTCGCCGTTCTCCATGTCCAGGTAGTACTTTAGAATTTGGCAGCCGAGCAGCAGGTTGTACTGGACATCGAGCAGCTCGCTGTGACTACCGCCGCCCAACTCATCGACCCAGAACGGCATCACTTGCATGAGGCCGAGCGCACTGCTCGATGAAATGGCAAAACGGTCGAAGTTACTCTCAACGTCGATTACTGCCAAAACGAGCTCGGGGGCGATATTGCTTCGCGTGGCTTCCTGGTGGACCGTGCGGAGAATCTGCAGGCGTTCATCGACGTCCGGCACTTGGCTTGCGAGACGCTGCGACATGTCTGTGAGCCATACCTCCGCAGCAAACCGATCGTCGAAACTGTCGGCGCTCGCGACGGCTTCGAGCAGAACTGCCCTGAGTTGAGGATCGACGTTTGCGTTAGCAGCCCCGGTTCGCAGGCCCTGCCCCGAGCCCGTGCTCGTGAGCAGGCAAAGCACGAGCAGCAACGCCATCGGCTTGCACCGACCAACTTCCCTGTCGATCATCGGCGTGCCGGTGTGGCAAATGTTCAGCATTGCCGAGTCTCCGCGAGAAACTTCGTCACGGTCTCGACAGGGATCATCTCGGCGTCGGTGGCCCGGCGCGCCTTGTATTCGATCTTGCCCTCGTCCCATGCCTTCTCGACGATTACCAGTCGATGGGGTATGCCTATCAGATCGGCATCGGCGAATTTCACCCCTGGTCTGTGCGGGCGATCGTCCAGCAGCACGTCGAAACCGGCGTCTTGCAACTCCTGATAGAGTGAATCGGCTGCTTCCTTGACCCGGTAGGATTTGTCCATGTTGATGGGGACCAAAACGACATCGAAGGGCGCGATTGCCTCGGGCCAGACGATCCCGTGATCATCATTGTTCTGTTCGATCGCCGCTGCGACTATGCGCGTGACGCCGATGCCGTAGCAGCCCATCTGCATGGCGCAGGCCTTGCCATCCTTATTAAGCACCGTCGCTTCCATGGCGTCACTGTATCTGGTTCCGAGTTGAAAGATGTGACCGACTTCAATGCCTCGCTTAACAGCCAGAAGGCCACCACCCGCTGGGCTCGGGTCCCCGGCAACCGCATTGCGCAGGTCTGCGGTCGCAGGAACTGGAAGATCTCGGCCCCAGTTGACGCCGCGGAAGTGATAATCGGTCTGATTTGCACCGCAGACGAAGTCGCTCAAGACGGCGGCCGCTCGGTCGGCGACGATCGGGATCTCCAGTTCCTTCGGGCCGAGAAACCCTGGTTCGTAGCCCGTCGCTGCTTGTACTTCTGTTGCTCGGAGCATTCTTAACGGTCGGGCAACGCTCTCCAGCGCCTCCGCTTTGATGCGATTGAGTTCGTGGTGGCCGCATAGCAGCAACGCGACAGCCGGCGCATCCGTTCCCTGAACAACTAGTGTCTTCAGGCAGTCAGCCGGTTCTACGTTCAAGAAGGCGCTGAGCGCATCGATCGTGCGTACTGCGGGCGTCTGCACCAACTCGAGGTCAGTCTTCGCCTCACCGCGTGGGCCGCCTATGGCTGGAATTGCTACCGTGTCGACGTTCGCGGCGTAGCCATCGGCTTCGCAATAGGCGATCGCGTCTTCCCCCGACTCGGCAAGGACATGGAATTCTTCCGAGCGGTTGCCGCCTATCGCGCCGGGGTCCGCCTGGACGATCCGAAACTCCAACTGTAGCCGCGTGAAGATCCGTTCGTAAGCGACGCGCATCTTCTCGTAACCTTCAAGAAGGGAAGCCTCGTCCAGGTGGAAGGAGTACGCGTCCTTCATCGTGAACTCGCGTGCGCGCATAACCCCGAACCGCGGTCTGATTTCATCCCGAAATTTCGTTTGAATCTGATAGTAGATTACGGGTAGCTGTCGGTAGCTCCTGAGTTCGCTGCGGGCAATATCCGTGATGACCTCTTCGTGAGTCGGGCCTAGACAGAACTCACGCTGGTGTCGATCGTTCAGGCGTAACAGCTCCGGGCCGTACTCTTTCCAGCGTCCTGATTCTCGCCAGAGCTCAGCGGGCTGCACCATGGGCATCAGAAGTTCCAGGGCCCCGGCGCGATCCATTTCCTCGCGAATGATCGCCTCAACCTTGTGTAACACACGCAAACCAAGCGGGAGCCAGGTGTAGAGACCCGACGCCAGGCGCCTGATCAGGCCGGCTCGCAGCATCAGTTGGTGGCTGATAACTTCTGCTTCTGCCGGCACCTCCTTGAAGGTCTTGAGGGGGAAATCTGTTAGTCGCATAGCTTAGCGGTCAACCGTTTCACGACTCGCTGAACTCATCAATATAACCTTGTTGGACCACTCGTGTCTCAAACCCTGGTGAAGAAAGCATTGCGTCGGCTGGCCAATTGCCGCAGCATTACACGAGTGGTTATTTGGCGATTGATCGACGATGTCCAACGATCCAATGGTTAGCTCTCGTCGCAGAGGGATCTACCTGTTACCGAATCTTCTCACGACCGGCGCGCTGTTCGCGGGTTTCTACTCTATCGTCGCTGCTATCGACGGCAATTTTCTCGGTGCCGCGTGGGCGATCTATATGGCGATGTTTTTAGACGGCCTCGATGGCCGTGTCGCGCGAATGACCAGTACCGAGAGTGATTTCGGTAAGGAGTTCGATAGCTTGGCCGACATGGTGTCGTTCGGCCTGGCGCCGGCCATCGTCATCTATCAGTGGGGCATTGAGCGACTTCCCGAATACGCGGCCCTGTGGGGCAGGTTGGGCTGGCTGGCCGCGTTCCTCTTCACTGTGGCCGCCGCATTTCGTCTCGCGAGATTCAATACCAGCACGGCGATTAACGATAAACACTTCTTTCAGGGACTACCGAGCCCGCCTGCGGCATCCGGTATAGCCGCTACAGTCTGGATGAGTATCGAATACGATATCGGCGGCCTGCTGGCGCTCGTCATGGGTCTGGCCGTGACCGCACTCGGCGGACTGGCGATGATGTCGAATCTTCGCTATCTGAGCTTCAAAGACTTCAACCTGAGTAGTCGCGTCAGGTATGGCAATTTACTGCTGATTCCTTTGTTATTGATCTTGGTCTCCCTCAACCCGCCCGTTGTTCTATTCGCAATGTACTTCACCTACGCTACTGCTGGCCCCCTTCTTTGGCTCTGGCGGCGGTTTCGCCGTAATTGGAAGCCCCCCCGGGCGATGAGCACATGACCGCTGCCCGAAACGAGTATCTCGCGACGATGGGTATTCCTGTGTGGGTGTTGCGCCGCGAGGAGAGTCCGGAGCATGACGAGACATCGATCACTGAACGCGATTGGTCTGCGTTGGCCGACGAGGTGCGAGCCTGCACAAACTGTGGGCTTCACCGTGGTCGAATTCAAACTGTATTCGGTGTGGGTAATAAAGAGGCGGACCTGTTGATTATTGGGGAAGCGCCCGGCGCCGAGGAGGACCGCAGCGGAGAACCCTTCGTCGGGCGAGCCGGACAGCTCCTGGACGCCATGCTCCGCGCTATCGAACTCTCTCGCGAAAAAGTTTACATCGCCAATATTCTCAAGTGCCGGCCGCCGAACAATCGCGACCCACGAGCGGAGGAAGCGACGGCCTGCACACCCTATCTGGAGCGCCAGATCCGGCTCCTACAGCCCAAGGTCATACTCGCGCTCGGCCGCATTGCGGCGCAGTGGCTGTTGCAGTCCGATGCGCCGATCGGTAGGCTCCGAGGCCAGAAATTAGGCTTCGGCAACCCGGAAACGCCATTGGTCGCTAGCTACCACCCGGCTTACCTGTTGCGTAGTCCAGCGGCGAAGGCCAAGGCCTGGGAAGACCTCAAACTCGTAAGGCGAATTCTTCGAGCGGCAATATGAGCGCATCGATTCGACCTGAAGCTCAAGCTCAAACTCGAGCCATGAGCCCAGCCGATGTCTACGCAGTGGCTGAGGTCGAGAAGTCGAGCTATCAGTTTCCATGGAGCATCGGAATCTTTAGAGACTGTCTACTTGCGGGCTATCACAGTCAGGTGCTGGAAGTGTCAGGCGTCGTCAGCGGCTACAGCATCATGTCGGTTGCCGGAACTGAAGCGCATCTGCTCAACATCTGTGTGCACCCGAGCTGCCAGCGGCTGGGCTACGGCCGTCAATTACTCAATTCAGTGTTGCTGAGAGCAGACGAACTCGGCGTGGAACAGGTATTTCTAGAGGTTCGTCCCTCTAACGACATTGCGATCGCGCTATACGAATCAGTCGGCTTCAAGTTAGTTGGAACTCACCTGTCCTATTATCAGGCAGTCGATGGACGTCAGGACGCAGTCATCTATGCCGTTTCGATAAGTTCTATCCACTGACTCGCAAATCAAGGCCCTCTCTCAACCATGTCAGAGCAGCTGGAGCGTCGTACGTTCGCGATTATCTCGCATCCGGACGCTGGTAAGACCACGCTCACCGAAAAGCTGCTCCTGTTTGGCGGCGCTATCCAGATGGCCGGGACGATCAAAGGTCGCAAAGCGCAGCGTCATGCGCGGGCTGACTGGATGAAGCTTGAGCAAGAACGGGGAATCTCCGTCACTTCTTCCGTCATGCAGTTTCCCTATGACGGAAAAATCATCAACCTACTCGATACGCCAGGTCATGAAGATTTTTCGGAAGATACCTATCGGACGCTGACCGCCGTCGACAGTGCGTTGATGGTGATAGACGCGGGTAAGGGCGTCGAGGAACGCACGATTAAACTCATGGAGGTCTGTCGCCTGCGCACTACGCCCATCATGAGCTTTATCAATAAACTCGATCGGGATGGACGCGACCCGCTGGAGCTGCTCGATGAGATAGAGACGATGCTGAAGATAGACTGCGCTCCGGTTACCTGGCCGATTGGGATGGGGCGCGAGTTCCGCGGTATCTATCACCTCTTGGACGATTGCCTGTATCTCTATGAGCGCGGTGATTCGAGCCGGGTCTCCATTGCCCGCAGGGTCGACGGCTTGGCTTCGTCGAAGGTCGACGAGCTACTCGGTGATGATGCGGATGAGTTACGTGAACAGGTGGCTCTTATTCGCGGCGCAAGCCCGAGCTTTGACCGTGATCAATATCTCGCGGGGCGCCAGACACCCGTGTTTTTTGGCGCCGCTATCCATAACTTTGGTGTAAAAGAGTTGTTGGACGCGTTTGTGGCCGAAGCTCCGCCCCCGCAGCCGAGGGCGACCGTCGATCGAACAGTAGAGCCTACCGAGAAAGAGCTGAGCGGCTTCGTCTTCAAGATTCAAGCAAACATGGATCCCTCTCACAGAGACCGGATAGCGTTCTTGCGCGTATGTTCGGGTACTTATAGGCCGGGTATGCGTCTCTACCACACGAGGCTGCAACGCGAGGTACGTGTCGGTGAAGCCATCACCTTCATGGCTGCGGATCGGCAGCATGTCGAGGAGGCTGTCGCCGGCGACATTATCGGCCTCCACAATCATGGGACGATCAATATTGGCGACAGTTTTTCACAGGGCGAGAATCTAGTCTTCATCGGTATTCCTGATTTTGCTCCCGAGCTCTTTCGACGGGCAGTACTTGCGGACCCGTTCCGACTAAAAGCGTTGAATAAGGGACTCAATCAGCTATGCGAAGAGGGTGCGACGCAGCTCTTCCGACCGCTGATTAGTAATGATTTGATTCTCGGTGCTATTGGTCCGCTGCAATTCGAAGTCGCATCGTTCAGGCTGCGCGACGAATATGGCGTCGAGTGCGTTTTCGAACCGGTGAACGTCGTCACGGTCCGCTGGATCCGTTGTGCGGATGATCGAATGCTCGATGAGTTCTCGCGAAAACTGAGGAGCAATCTTGCGTTGGACCATACGGGGCAGCTGGTTTTTTTGCCGACGAGCTCGGTGAGACTGAATCTTACTCAGGAGCGCTGGCCGAAGATTGAGTTTCAGGCGACCAGAGAACATGGGCGCATCGCCCGACCTGCGTCTTGACGGCCGGTGTCAGGTGGCGGGGCTAGGTTTGAAACTCCTTACCAGTAGCTTGAGCCGCTCGAGCTCGTCGGCGCCGCTCCCGGGCTCATACCGTATCCCGACATAAGCTTCGGTAATGTCCTCGATCTTGACGGACGCGTCGGGCAGGGCTTCAATAGCGCGCCGACCGAAGTCCGCAGGGCCCTCGGTGGGACGACGCGGGGCGACATTGGCGCGGCCCAGTTTCCGGCAAAAACTGCCGAAATAGCGCGTTGCGGGATCTTCAGGTCGATTTGTCCGATAGGTCCACGCAAGGTAGGCCATCAGGGTGCCCAATAGCAGGATCAGGAGTATGACGGTGAGGCTGATGAGCTTGGTCCAATGGGGCCTAGCTATGCCTAAAGCGCGTAGTATGTTTCTCTGCAGTTCCGGGCCGTAACTTAACACCCAGTCATTCCAGTAGGTATTCGCTGCGTCCCAGGCTAGGGCCATGTTCCTGAGCCACACAAAATTTCTGAATGCTCCGCCGGCAACTCGCTGACCGGCGAGCGAACCGCCCGATAAGCCAAATTCAATCCGCTCGGGTGCGACTGCCGCGGTCGGGTCGACACGCACCCAGCCTTCTCCCTCAAGCCACACTTCGGTCCAGGCGTGTGCGTTGGACTGGTAGATGATGTAGTACTGACCGAGCCCGTTGAGCTCACCTCCCTGGTAGCCGGTCACGACCCGGGCAGGTATGCCGGCCGCGCGCATCAGAACGGTAAACGCCGAGGCATAGTGTTCACAGAACCCTTCTCGTGTCTGAAACAAGAACTCATCGGCCGGGTGCGCGCCGAGCGCCGGTGGTGTGAGCGTGTAGTAAAAGGTCTCAGCCCGGAAGAGGTTCAGTGCACTGCGAATGATCTCTGCTGGATCTTGATCGACTTGGCGCCACTGCTGCGCCAGCTCGCGGCTGCGCGGGTTGCTGCCGTCGGGTAAAGCGAGATAAACATCGCGCTGCGCATTTGTTAATGTCTCGCCGGCGTGATAGCCGGGATACGAGGTCAGCTCGTAATTTACTCGCGAACGAATGGAACGCGGGAAGCGTATAAGCTGGTAATGACTCTCCATCAGGATGCCTTCGCCGTCCGGCCACTTGGCCGGCATGTCCAACGCGAGTATCCAGCGCCGCCCATTGGGTTCCAGCATCACCCGGTAGTTGATTGGGTCGCCGCTGTATTCCAGTGTGTCGGCGATTCGACCACGAAGTTGGACACCATCGCTGGACCAAGTCCGGCCGTTGAAATTACTCAGCACAGGGCCCCGCCAATACAGTTGACTAGGCCCCGGTGGGCGATCATGGAACTCGACACGGAACGCGACCTCGTCTGAAAGGGCAAGATTGGTGAGGTCTCCCGGACTCATCGTATCGGACAGGCCGCTACGTCCGCTCGTGTTGACGCTAGGAAGTGCCCAAAGAGGGCCCGGCAACCGCGGGAAGAGCACGAACAGCACGAGCATGATTGGTAGCGCATGTAGCAGGAGTCTTCCTGCGAGCTTGGCGGTCACCCACGTGCCGAGCAATGGACCACGGCGTCCTAGTTGCAGCAGACCGATGGTCGTAAACCATACGAAGCCGAGCAGATAGAGCACGATGACGAGGCTGCGCTGGCCAAGGAGACCGGCAAATATCAGGAAATACGAGATGATCATCAGCACAAGCTGGTCCCGACTCGTGCGTGTCTCGAGGAATTTTAGCGCCACCATGACAACAAGCAGCGCGCTGCCTGCCTCGACGCCGTTCAATGTGTGGTATTCACCGAGGACCGCAACCAACGCGATGAGGGCAAGTCCGATTCGGACCGTCGTGTTCGGCAGCGGCCAGTTCGCGAAATCGCCGGCCAGCCGCCATGCGATACACATACACAGCAGAACGGGCGCCCATAGAGGCAGCGTCGGCCAATGCGGGAGGCTTGCGCCGGCGACCACACCAGCCGTCCAAAGCAGGCGGCCGGTGGCGTCCTGGCGGTTAGCGGCGGTGCTCATTCATTGATCGCTAGTTCCGTCGAATAATGCCAGCGCTTTGAGGCATTCATGGAGCTGGCTGCGACCGATGCCGAGAGATACGGTCGTGCCCGGTATGACGATCCCGAATGCGCAGCCTTCTTCAGCCGCATCTAGGCACCAGCGAGTCAGCTGCGATAGACGCTCTTCGGTTTCGAGCCCGGCGAGCTCGTTCCACTCCAAGAGTTGCGCCCGTTGTTCGCCCCCGGTGAATTGCTTGGCGAGCAGCTCATTGCTGCGGGCGTATGCCTTCCACGCGATTCGTTGCGGTGGATCGCCGGGTACGGCGATCTTCAAGCCTGCGAAGTCTGCATCGCCCTGTTCTCCGATGCTACGCGAGCCGTTGCCGCCGCCGCTCACGGGTACCGGTCTGCCGGCAGTCGCGGGTTCGGGATAAACGATGCACTCAGCATCCATATGAATCCATGACCAAGCTTTGAAGAGATTGCCGGGGTAGCGCGTGGTGACCGAGCAACGTCGAAGTTTGACGACTCCGCGGTGATGCGTCGGGACCTTCAACACCAACGATTGGGTCTCTCCGGGTTGCAGATCCTGCGGTTGGGTGTCGTACTCGTTGTGGCGAAGTGTCAGTTCGTAGCGTGGCGCTCCGGCGTCATTTCCCAATGTCAGCCGGAACTCGCAAGTCTCGCCAGCGAACACGGGGTGCGCACCCGAGAAGCGAATCCGGGTGCCTAGCAAGTTGTTGTGGCAATGATGCATAGCGACCAGGCTCAAGCCCGTGAGCATGAATGCCAGCGCAAAGCCCAAGCTAGATGCGTAATTCATCGCGCCAAGAATCATTGCGAAGACCAGGATTCCAAAAGCGACGCCGAAGCGGCTCGGCAGGATATAAACACGGCGCCGTCGCAGTACGAGGTTCAAGGGATCAGGGCCTTGGCGTCGTAGCGCCCATGCGGCCGCCCCGAGTCGAAGTCTTTGCGTCGCCGTGCTTAGCATCGCTGAGCCTGCAATAGCCTTGTTGGACCACCAGCGACTAGGCGACTGGAACAGCCTCCAAGATTGACGCGCCGATGGTCCTCGCAGATTGCAGGTCACTACCTTGTTCAGGCTCGAGTCGGTGACCGACGACACTCGGTAGCACCGCCTGGACATCCTCAGGGTAAACGCCACCATGACCGTTCATCATGGCCCAGGCCTGCGAGGCTCTGACCAATGCGATGGCTGCGCGCGGTGACAGACCGGCGCTGAACTGTCCCGACTCGCGCGTGTAAGCCACGAGTGCCTGAATGTAATCGAGTAGGGCAGCAGAGACGTGAATGTTCATGAGCGTATTTTGGAGTTTCAGTAACGCGTCCACGCTCAGGACCGCTTCAAGTTGATCCACCAAATCTCTGCGATCACCGCTGGTCAGTAACTGACGTTCCTCTGCCGGTCCCGGATAGCCAAGGGTAATCTGCATCAGAAAGCGGTCGAGTTGGGACTCCGGTAGCGGGAAGGTCCCGATCTGATGGCTCGGGTTACGAGTAGCGACGACGAAGAACGGCGCCGGCAGCGAAAAAGTGTTGCCATCGACGGTTACTTGTCGTTCTTCCATGGCCTCCAATAATGCGCTCTGCGCTTTAGGTGTGGCACGATTGATCTCATCCGCCAGCACCAGTTGGGAGAAGATCGGCCCTTTATGAAATTCGAAGCGACCGGTATCGCGGCCATAAATGGAAACGCCGATGACATCAGCAGGGAGCAAGTCGCTAGTGAACTGGATGCGCTGATAACTCAGATCGAGCACTTTCGCTAACGCATGCGCCAACGTGGTCTTGCCGACTCCCGGGAGATCTTCGATTAGCAGATGACCACGTGCGAGTAGACAGGCCAAGCATAGACGCAGCTCTCGGGTCTTGCCGACGATGATTCGGTCCAACGCCGCAACGATGGGCTGGATCAAGTCGACCGGGTTCGAAAGCCCGTCGCTCGCGGCGCGTAAGGTCGTTGTGGCCATACGCAGAATGGTGGCTCAAAAGGTACCGTGGGGACAGCCTGTTGCTAACCAACTGTGACCCAGTTTGCAGATTACGGGACTCGAAGCGGGTTTTGAACAACGACTCGCTGGAGCCGCCGCTAAACGGTGGCTACTCTGCTGCCCGAAGTCGTTCAAGCTGAGCATCCAACCGCTCCAGCTTCTGCGTCAGCTCGTCCGCCCGGTCCTGTTGCTCGGTGACAATTTGTTCTGGCGCATTGCTGAGAAACCGCGAGTCGGCAAGCTTGGCCCGGCACTTGCCGAGATCGATCGTTACCCGTCCGCGTTGCTTCGTGAGGCGTTTAACTTCAGCGTCCAGATCGAGTAAGCCGGCCAGCGGAACGACGATGCGCATCTGTCCCACGAGCGCCGCCGCCGCACTGACGGTATCTGTCGCGTCGACGAGCTCTATACTTTCCAGTCTTGCCAGCGCCTTCAGATAAGGACCGTGTTGATCGAGTCGGCTTCGATCTGTCGGGCTCGACTCGGCTAACTTCACGGGCAGTTTCTTGCCAGGGCTGATATTCATCTCGCCGCGAATTTGACGGACTCCGACGACGAATGCTTTAAGCCACTCGATCTCGTCGTCTGCTTCTTTGTCGGTGGCAAAATCATCTTTCTCTGGGAACGTCTCCAACATAATCGACTTGCTGGGTGACTGGGTTCGCTTGCAGAGCTCCAGCCACAGCTCCTCGGTGATAAACGGCATGATCGGATGGAGAAGTTTGAGGATCGCGCCTAACGTAGCCGCCAACGTCTTGCGTGTGCCACGGAGGCGGGCTTGGGTAGTGTCCGGATCCATGACTATCGTCTTTGTCAGTTCCAGGTACCAGTCGCAGAACTCGTGCCAGGTAAATTCGTATAGCGTCTGAGCAGCGAGATCGAGTCGGTAGTCGCCGATGTTTTTATGCACGGTTGTCACGGTTGCGTTGAGCCGCGACTGGATCCAGCGATCTGCGACGGTGAATTCCGACTCGCCGCTACTTAGGTCTTCGGTATGGGTAAAGACGTAGTGCGCGGCATTCCAGAGTTTATTACAGAAGTTGCGATATCCCTCGACCCGACTCAGATCAAGGCTGATCTCGCGGCCCGTTGTAGCCAGGGTGGTCAGTGTCATACGCAGCGCGTCCGCGCCGTAAGGAGCGATTCCATTCGGAAAGTCCTTCCGAGTCGCCCGCTCGATCTGCGCCATCAGGCGGGGCTGCATGAGGCCTTCGGTGTTCTTCTTCAGTAGGCTGTCGAGGTCGATACCATCGATGATGTCCAGGGGGTCTAGGACATTGCCTTTGCTCTTGGACATCTTCTGTCCGTCGTGATCCCGAATCAGGCCGTGGATATAGACCTCCCGAAAGGGGACATCATTCATGAACTTCAGTCCCATCATGATCATGCGCGCGACCCAGAAGAAGATGATGTCGAAGCCGGTGACGAGAACGGAGGTTGGATAGAAAGTCTTGAGCGCCTGCGTATTCTCTGGCCAGCCCATGCTCGAGAACGGCCAGAGCGCCGATGAGAACCAGGTATCCAGGACATCGTCATCTTGCTTCAGTTCGATAGCATCGCCGAGCGCATACTTCTGTCGTGCGGCCGCTTCGGACTTAGCGACGTAGATATTCCCGTCTGCGTCGTACCAGGCTGGGATCCGATGTCCCCACCACAATTGACGTGAGATGCACCAGTCCTCGATGTTGTGCATCCATTCGAAGTAGGTCTTGGACCAGTTTTCGGGAATAAATCGAATCGCCCCGGACTCGACGGCTTCGATCGCAGGTCCAGCCAGTGGCTTTGTCTTGACATACCATTGATCGGTGAGAAAAGGTTCCAGGATCGCTCCGCTGCGATCACCGCGCGGGACCTTCATCGTGTGTGTGTCGATTCCGTCGAGTAGTCCAAGCGCGTCGAGATCGGCGACCACTCGCTCACGCGCCTCGAAGCGGTCTAGTCCTCGATAGCTGTCAGGCACGTTATCGTTTAAGCGGGCATCCTCATTCAAGATATTGATCATCGGTAAGTCGTGGCGCTGCCCCATTTCATAATCAGCAAAGTCGTGGGCTGGCGTGATCTTGACGCAGCCGGTACCGAATTCAGGATCCACGTAGTCGTCGGCTAGGATGGGAATTTGCCGGTCGGTGAGAGGTAGTCTCACCTGTCGGCCGATAAGCTTCTGGTAGCGCTTGTCGTCCGGGTGCACCGCTACGGCGGTATCACCGAGCATGGTCTCCGGCCGCGTCGTAGCCACGACCACATGTCCATCACCGTCGGTCAGGGGGTAGCGGAAGCGCCATAATTTCCCTTGCTCTTCGCTGGAGATCACCTCCAGATCCGAGAGGGCAGTGCGGAGTTCCGGGTCCCAGTTGACGAGGCGCTTGCCGCGATAGATCAGGCCGTCCTCGTGCAGGCGAACGAAAACTTCGGTTACGGCTGCGGAGAGCTCCGGGTCCATCGTGAATCGTTCCCGCGACCAGTCGACCGAGCTTCCGAGCCGTCTAAGCTGCTGGCTAATCCGATCGCCGGAATGTTCCTTCCATTCCCAGACCCGCGCGACGAATGCTTCTCGGCCGAGGTCATGCTTCGACTTGCCTTCGGCAGCGAGCTGACGTTCCACCACCATCTGAGTAGAGATTCCAGCGTGATCGGTACCCGGCTGCCAGAGGGTATTGCGGCCTCGCATTCGTTGATAGCGAGTCAGCGCGTCCATGATGGTATTGCCGAATGCATGCCCGATGTGCAGCGTACCGGTCACATTCGGGGGTGGGATGACGATAGAGTAGGCATCGCCTTTGCTCGACGGTGAGAAAAAGCCCGCGTCCTCCCAGCGTCGATACTGCCGCGATTCGATCTCCGCGGGTTGGTAGCCCTTGACCATTTCGGTGCCTCGGCTAATCTTCGCCCGTCTCGGCACCGAAGTGCTCTCGCAGTACCGCGTCGACGAGTTCTGGAAGATCCTGGCGGAGCCGACTCAAGATTTTCTTCGAAAGCCTGGCCTCCATCTGCGAGAACGCTGAATGAAGTAACTGCTCGGTGAGGGCGAACGCGCTTGCCGAGAGCTCGGTCTGGAGCTCTGCGATTAGGGTCTCGATATCGGAGGGAAGTTCGGCCGGACTTGCAGGTGAGTTTGGGTCCTGCGCTACGACATCGGTTAGCACTGGTATATTGGTGCTGGCGGTCGATTTTTTGGGCGTGGTCATCTCAGAGTTTGTGTGTCTTCAGCTCATAGCCTCGATCACGATAGAAGCGAAAGCGCTCGCGACCGTTCTCGCGCCTGGCGGGATTGGCGTCGATCACTTCAGCGATACGGTCGTAGCGACTGAAAAAGTCCGGTACCTGCGTCGTCAGATTGATCATCAGATCCCATCGTTGAGGCACCGCTGTAGCGGCGGGCATCTCCGCGACCCGGTCGTCGCGACCGATCAGTACCGGTTCTTCGAACGGTGCGTCCGAGTCTTTACCAACGAGTCTATGCGGAATGAAGCTTCCCTGAGAAAAAGTCCAGAGTAGTCCATCGAGCCTTGTCGCGTCAGCCTCGTTTTCAGAATGCAGATACACTTGGAGCTTTCGCTGTCTGGCTTTCTCGGTGATACGACAGGCGAACCGCAGCCAGGAATCGTTAGAATCGGTAGCAAGGATGTAGAAATCGATCTGGGTCACTGTCGGTCGCGGGCCGCTATAGATGCAGTAGAAAATCTGTGAGTAATGCGACCGGGCGGCCCGTCGCGCCTTTGCCGGCATTCGACAACCAGGCAGAGCCCGCAATGTCCAGATGGGCCCAGAGCGAGTCGTCGACGAACCGGGATAAAAATTGGGCTGCAATACTTGCGCCAGCGTCTCGACTACCGACGTTGGCGAAATCCGCGAAGTTACTTTTCAGCGACTGCCCATACTCTTCGTCGATCGGTAGGCGCCATGCCGGATCAAGAGAACGTTTCCCCGCGTCAAGCAATGCGTTGGCCAGTTCGTCATTATTGCTGAACAGTCCTGTGTAGAGGTGCCCAACGGCGACGACACAAGCGCCTGTTAACGTCGCCACGTCGAGCAGGTAGCGCGGCTTAAAGCGTTTCGCATAGGTGAGCGCATCCGACAGTATCAGGCGCCCTTCAGCATCGGTATTGAGTATCTCCACAGTCTGGCCGGACAGCGTTTTGACGATATCGCCTGGGCGGCTAGCGCGACCGCCAGGCATGTTCTCGCACGCCGGGACGAGTGCGATCACATTGAGATTTGGTTGCAGCTCACCTAGGGCTGCCATGGTCCCCAGGACCCCCGCGGCTCCACACATGTCGAATTTCATTTCGTCCATTTTTGGCGGAGGTTTGAGCGAGATGCCGCCGGTATCGAACGTGACACCCTTGCCGCACATTACGATCGGGGCGACGCGTCCCCCGGCGCCACGATAACGTACGATGATGAATCGCGGTGGTTCTGCAGCGCCCTGAGTAACGGACAATAGTGCGCCCATTCCCAGACGCTTCATCTCGCGTCGGCCGAGGACGGTCACTTCCATGTTGGCGTAACGCTTGCCGAGCGCTCGGGCTTCGCGCGCGAGATGCGATGGGGTGCAGACGTTCGGCGGGCGGTCGCCCAGATTCCGTGCGAGCTTCGTGCCGATAGCAATGGCGCGGCCGTCGTTGGTGCCGCGGCGGTATTCCTTGGCATCCTGCCGATCGACGATCGCGATGGCGAGTTTTGCTAGTTTGTATTTTGCTGCAGACTGACTCTTCAGTTCCTCGAACTGGTACAAGGCGGCGTGGGTCGCCTCGACGCTGATGCGTCCTGCGTAGTACGGACTGAGATCCCGATGGCGCGTATAGGTCAGATAACTCGTGGCCTCCTTGAGACCGGTGTCTCGGAGCTTGCGCACCGCGGCCGTCACCGCCTGCCGGAACCGCTTGGCATCGAAGTCAGCTTGTTTACCGCAGCCGAGAAGCAGAGCCCGCCCAGCCGCCGTTCCCTCCAGACGCGGAACCAGCAAGGTCTCGCCGAGTTTCGCCGAGGCGTCGCCGCTCTTCACGAGCTGGCTTAGAAGGCCGCCGCAGGACCGGTCGATCTCCCGAGTGGCCCCTTTAAGCCCACGAGCTGCGAAAACCGGGAGAATCGCACAAGCAGTCTTCTGGGTGGCCGGCGCCCCCGTCTTGACGGGAAACTCCATCACAATCTCCTAGGTTTGGCGGGATCGCAAGCGGCCGTCTGACGCTGCGATCGACATTCGGTTCCGAGGCCGCGATGCGCTTATGTTATCGTATCTCAACCCCAGCCGAAAAAAGTGCGGGCTAGTGTACTCGATTAGCGCAACGTACTGAAAATTCTCTTATCCCGTGAGTATTATCAGCCGTTATATCTTCCGCGAGACGTTTGCCGCCTGGCTGACAGTGACGCTGGTTCTATTCGTCATTCTGATGAGCAACCAATTCGCAGAGGTCTTGGACGATGCGGCTGCCGGCAGACTCCCCAAAGACGCCGTCTTCGCAATTCTCAGCCTCACATCCTTAAGATATATCACGCTACTCACTCCCTTAGGGCTGTTTCTGGGCGTGATGCTGGCATTGGGCAGATTGAACCGCGACTCAGAGATGGCTGCGCTCGCGTCTGGTGGCGTAGGGCCCGCACAGTTACTTGGGCCGATCAGTGTGTTGACGTTGGCGCTGTCCGTCTCGGTCGCCTGGCTTGCCCTGAAACAGACGCCGGACGCATCGCGTGCGATCGAACAGATCAAGTTCAGAGCTCAGGAAGAGCTGGAACTCGGTGTCCTGGAGTCAGGCAAGTTTACGTCCCCCGATTCGGGCGACACGATTATCTACGCCAAGGAGGTCGTGGGTGAGGAAATACGCGAAGTGTTTCTTCAGCACCAGGAAGACGAGCGAGTAGTAGTGATTCTTGCCGACCGGGGTGAGCGCGTGCACGATCCCGAGACCGGCAACTTGACCTTCGTACTGTATGACGGCCGCCGCTATGAAGGCGTACCGGGCCAGAGAGATTTCCGCATCATGGCTTTTGCGGAGCACGGCATACCGATCCGGTCACTCGGAGACGAGGAGCCAGAAGAGCTCGTTGAGACGAAGCCGAGCGGAGTGCTATTTGCGTCTACGGCACCGGAGGATCGGGCGGAGCTACAGTGGCGTATCTCAGCACCGATCTCACTGTTCGTTCTGATGCTGCTGGCCGTGCCGCTCAGCCGCTCGCGGCCACGCGAGGGCCGCTACGCACGTCTAGGCGTCGGTATGCTGATGTATATCACCTACGTTAATTTGCTCTCAATTGCCCGCGTATGGGTAGAGCGGGATCAGGTTCCCCGGTGGCTCGGACTCTGGTGGGTCCACATCGGGCTGGGTTTGGTGGGATTGTTGCTGCTTGGCCGTGAGTCAGGATGGTTCACGTCCAGCCCGCGCGTACGTCGAGCGGAGCTCGCGCGATGAATTTACTCGATCGCTATATCGCTGTTGCGGTCTTGAAGGGCGTCGCGACCGTGATCCTGGTCTTGCTTGCTGTCGTGACGTCTGTCGAGTTCGTCGGGCAACTGGACGATGTCGGCACCGCACGGTATGAGTTGAAGGATGCGTTGGCTTATGTGGTTCTGCGAATTCCGCGTCTGATCTTTAAGATGCTCCCCGCCGCCGCGTTACTAGGCGCACTGCTCAGTCTCGGCAACCTTGCTGTTCATCGTGAACTTGTCGTGATGCGGGTGAGCGGCGTTTCACTGGTCAGATTCGTGGGTTCGGTAGGCATCGCCGGAGTCGTACTGATGGCCATAATGGCGTTACTCGGGGAGTCTCTGGCTCCATCGCTCGGCGCGTACGCACGCCAACTGCGTTCACAAGCATTGCTCGAAAGTGTCGATATATCGAATGCACGCTCGGCGTGGATGAAGGACGGTGACCGGATCTTTAATTTTCGACGAGCAGAGGACGGTATTAACTTCGGCAGCATCTTCCTGTTCGAGCTTGACGCTAATGGTTCCCTCAACCAGGTCGCACGCGCAGATTCCGCACAGATCGATGCCCAAGAGCGCTGGATATTAGCCAACTACGGTGTGACGCAGTTCGGGGAAGAACTTATCACTGCCAGCACTGAGCGGCGCTCGGTCCAAAACTACAATCTGAGCCTGGAGCTGCTCGGGCTCTCCGAGGTGCGCGAGGATCTGCTCGATACTCAGGGGCTGACGCGCTATATCCGCTATCTCAAGCAAAATTCGCTCGACGCGGATCGCTATGTGACCGCCTATTGGGCCAGGATCGCCGATACCGTGGCAGTGTTGTTGATGACGGTGCTGGCACTGCCGTTCGTGTTCGGCGCCCTGCGATCTGCTGCGGCCGGCGCTCGTCTCCTGGTGGGCTTGCTGATCGGCCTTGGCTATTACGTGATCGCGGAGGCTTTCGTCAATAGTGGAGAGGTCTTCGACCTGAACCCGGTCGTCGTCGCCTGGCTGCCCATTGGCGTGCTGCTCGTCATTACGAGCGTAGCGTTACTACGAATTCGTTAGCAGTCGGCCGGTAGGCGGTATCGATTGCATTTGCCTCGCGACAATCCGGAAACTCCGACCGCCAAGTGTAAACTGTGGGTTTCGTTAGCGTTGCCGGTAACCTGATAGAATGGCAGCCCTGCACCGGGTAGTTCGAACAGAGAGTCGCGTCGGAGTGACATGACGAGCGAGCGACCAGTTTCGTCGGCATTAAGGATCGCCAGTCTGGCGATCAGTTTGTGTGTAGGCGTTGTCCTTGGTGTGTTGATCGGCGCGCTGTTTGGTCAGCCCGGCATCGGTCTTGCCATCGGGGCGGCCCTGGGTTTGGCCGTCGGCCTGTCGTTATCGGCCGCATTTCTAGTGGGGTCCTTCTAACGCGATGGCAGCCGACCCTGCATCGCCCCAATGGCATGTATACGTTGTGCGCTGTGTAGACGCGACTCTGTACACGGGCGTCGCCAAAAATCTCCAAGCACGTATTGCTCAACACAACGCCGGGCGCGGTGCCAAATACACAAACAGCCGGCGTCCGGTGACGTTGGTTTACCAGGAGGCGGCGGCGGATCGTAGCGCGGCGCAGAGTCGAGAACATGAAATCAGGCACTTGGCGCCGCAGGCCAAGCGGGCGTTAATTTCCGGATAGGCCGCTGACGAGAACCGCCGAACCGCTATTGAGCGATCGGTCTCGCCTGGTTGGCCGGTACGAAATACTGAGCCTCTCCAGTTGTCAGCAACTCATACAACGCGGTTAGATTCCGTTCGCGCCGCTCGTAGCCACGCCAGCCGCTGTACTGCGTAAACGGATTCGCCAGGAGCATTTCCTCCAGCGATGCTCCCTGGTTGATAGCGTCTCGCACGCCCGAATGCAGCAGACCGAGGAATTCGATGAAGTTATCGAGGTCCTGCTTCGTCGCGATCGGTCCATGCGGTGGCAGGTACGAGTCTACGTCGATGGTTTTCATCGCCCGCAGAACGCTGATCCAGCCGTCGACCGAAGGCGTATACGAGGGATTGGCCCAGCTTCGATTGTGGAACACGCCCCCCGTATGCAGTGCCCTGGCGTGCGGGAAATAGACGAGCGTGTCGCCCTCGTTCTGGCCAGCGCCCAAGTAGATTAATTCGACCGCGTAACCTCCTAGATTGAGCGTCAGTCGATGATCGAAGAGTATGTCAGGGAGAACGAGCTCGACTTCCTCTCGATTCAGGCCTCTCTGCTCGAAGGGCCGGGTCGCAACTTCGAACTCGAAACGCTCGATCATGATGGCCTGCGTGTCACGATGGGCAATAATCGTCGCACCTTCACGCGCGAAGACCGAGTTGCCCATGTGGTGGTCACCGTGAAATTGACTGTTGATGACCCAGCGGATGGGCGCATCGGTCCGCTCGCGAATCTCCGCGAGCAAGAGTTCGGCATCGGCCGGGTGCGTCCGCGTGTCGACAACCAAAACGCCTTCCTCGGTGATCAATACGGCTGAGTTGGAGCCAGCGAAGTCATAGTTGAAATACAGACCAGGGCCGACTTGGAGGAACCTAGCCGCCGGCGCTTCTTGGGCTGCCGCCCGGAGGGCAATACTGTTCGTCAGCAGCAACAAGCTGCCCAGCGTCACACCGACTCGTACGAGGCGGAAACCTGTCGCTATCATCCTGCGAAGATCCTGGTGGAGATCCTTTGAGGGTCGGACGCTAACGCCGGGCTTGGGAAATATCAAGATGTCGCGCCTGCGCTGCGCACCCCGTGATCGGTCTTTTCCGCTTCACCCCGATGCAATATGTGGGCTAGGTCACAGAATATGGCTGCGGAATGGCTTAGGCTGTACGTTAGGTTCTCCTCGAGATATTCCCCTGAATTGCCCGGCCTCGCGCCGGGCTTTTTTTCGCCCAAGTAAAGCAGAAGCGTTGTTGACCAATAGGCGAACGATCGGATAGCAGGGCTGCCGCCCTAGGGGATGACCGTTAATCGTCGTCCTAATCGTGCTCTCATAGCGGATCTGTTCTAGCCGAGGACGAGCCGCTGTCG
>SMVA01175505.1_pt1 | contig 31647 bp, 26 predicted proteins | sample 2456451 | NCBI WGS metagenome assembly SMVA01 (sample SAMN11095933, study PRJNA526329) | marine sediment metagenome | biome: Marine sediment; feature: Surficial sediment; material: Deep marine sediment; isolation source: Hadal surficial sediment | place: Pacific Ocean | collected 2014-05 | depth... | reverse complement strand
GGGACTGGCCACGTCGGACCGATACCGACTATCTCTTCGCCAGGTCGAATGGCCGCCCCTTTAATGACTGTGGAAGGGCCTGGCGTACCCTCTGCTCGGCTATCAGTGTCGAAGGCATTCGGTTCCACGACTTCCGGCACGCCTTCACGACCCGAATGCTGGAGGCGGGAGTCGATATCAGGTCCATCATGGCCATCACCGGCCACAAATCCGTGGTGATGTTCCAGCGGTACTCCCACCCTACGCTCAGTCACCTGCAGAAGGCAGTCGAGTCCCTTGATGCGAGTTCTACTCGTGTCAAATCTGGGGACAGTGACTCGGCGGCTGAGAAGGGGAGTATCGTAAGTCGTTGAGGCAGTGGTGGCTCCGGGCAGAATCGAACTGCCGACGCAGGGATTTTCAGTCCCTCGCTCTACCGACTGAGCTACAGAGCCCCACTTGAAAGGAGAAAATCTAGTCCACGGCCTCCGGTGTGTCAACGAGGCCGCCGGTGATGGTCCGCTGGCCAACCAGCCAGAGGATACCGACCAGCACCGAGGAGCCCATGAGCAGGCAGAGCCAGGGCGAGAGTCCGAAGGCACTGGGCAGGCTCCCCAGCAGAATGGCCACAGCGCCCACCAGAAGGGCGTAAGGCATCTGGGTGCGAACGTGGTCGATGTGATCCGAGCCGGATGCCATGGAGCTCATGATGGTGGTATCCGAGATGGGTGAGCAGTGATCTCCCCAGACGGCACCGGCCAGGACCGAGGAGACGGCCCCCAACAGCAGGGTGGAGGTCCTGCCGGCATCCAGGCCGCGCAGCCCGGCCATCTCGAATGCCAGGGGCACCACCAGCGGGATGAGGATGGCCATGGCCCCCCAGGACGTGCCGGTGGCGAAGGCGACGCCGCCGGAGATGATGAACACCAGAGCCGGCAGCAGCGGCCACCAGATGGCTCCGGAGACCATGTTCACCAGGTACTCGGCGGTATGCAGGTCGCCGCAGACAGCACCGATGGACCAGGCCAGCAGCAGGATGATGATGGCCTGGAGCATGGATTTCAGTCCGGTCATCCATGTGTCAAGGGCTTCCACCATGGACATGAGCCCCTGGCTCAGGGCCAGCATGGCAGCCACCAGGCATCCCAGGCCGGAGCCCCAGATGAGAGTCCTGTACGAGTCGGCGGCGGAGAAGATCGAACCCACATTCTCAAACAAGGCGCCGCCGACGAAGACCCGTATCAAAGGCAGGGTGCCCAGGGCATCGCCCTCGGCGGCCAGTCCGGCGCGGCCGGTCAGCCAGAGTCCCGCCAGAGTGACGCCGACCACCGTGGCAATGGGCAGCACGGCGTTGTACCAGCGGCAGGGGATGTTGTCCCGAGGCTCAACCTGGCCGGCATCGTAGTCGGCCAGGGGCTTGGCGTTCTCGGCCAGTAGCTGGCCGGAGGCGGCCCTCCTCTCTGCGGCCAGCATGGGGCCGAAATCTTTTCCGGTGAGTGCCACGGCCAGGCCGAACACCAGGGCCAGAATCGGGTAGAAGCAGTAGGGGATAGCGGAGAGGAACATGTGATACGGATCGATATCCGAGCCGATGGCCTTGAGTGCATCGCCGATGAGGCTGACCTCCACTCCCACCCATGTCGAGATGAGAGCCACCGAGGCGATGGGTGCGGCGGTGGAATCCACCAGGTAGGCCAGCTTCTCCCGAGAGATGCGCACGCGGTCGGTCAATGGCCGCATGGTGTTGCCCACGATGAGCGTGTTGGCATAATCGTCAAAAAAGATGAACATTCCCATGAGCCAGGTGACTGTCTGGGTGGATCGGCGGCCGGAGGCCCATTTCCGGATGGCGATAACGACGCCACGGGTGCCTCCGGAGCGGGACATGAGTGCCACCATGCCACCCAGCAGCATGGAGAAGATGATGATGGAAGCATGTCCGTTGTCGGTGAGGGCGGCCAGAAGGTAGTGATCCAGCACCCGCAGAGAGGCGCTGAGGGGGGCAAACCCGCTGGCCAGAAAGGCGCCGAGCCAGACGCCAGCCAGCAGGGCCACGATGACCTGACGGAACACAATCGCCAGCAGGATGGCCAGAAGCGGGGGAAGGAGGGTCAGAAACCCGTTCAGGGCGTAAATCTCCACGCTCCGGTGCAGGGTGCCGGCTGTCACTTCAAGGGTGACCGTTCCCGGCTCGGGGGCCATCAACTCATCGAGGACGACCGGAGCATTCCCTTGTGTCGTGGCTTCCACCACCGATCCGATGACGTCGCCATTCTGCACCACCCGTACCTCGAGGTGCAGGAGTTCGCCGGGGAGCACGCCTGCGGGCGTCACCGTGAGCGAGAAGGGCACGTTGGCGATGACCACGGAAGGCGTCTCGATCTGCAGATCGACAACCGCCGGGCCCTCGACTTCGGCATGGGCAGGCAGGGCCCACAGGGCGGCGAGCAGGGAGAAGGCTACAAGCAGAGAGGGCGCGGCCACGCGGCGCCGCCGCTGTGGCCACGCTGCACTGGACGGCCGCAAGTTCTTCAGTTCCTAGGCACCGGCCCGCACCCGGCTGCGCCCGCGAGCCGGAGCCACCGGCGGGGTCGGGTCAGAGGCCCTGGCCGCCTTGTCCGGCACGGCTGCCCTGGGAGAAACGGCCGCGGCGTCCGCCACTGTGGGCGAGCTGTCTGCGGAATTGTCGGCCGTGGGACGTGTCAGGCCCAGTTTCTCCCGCACCAGCTTCTCGATGGTGGCGGCCACGTCAGAGTTTTCCCGCAGGAAGAGGCGGGCATTCTCGCGTCCCTGGCCGATGCGCAGATCGCCATAAGAGAACCAGGAACCGCTCTTGTCGATGATCTTGTGCTCGACGCCAAGCTCCACGAGTTCACCCTCCCTGGAGATACCGTGGCCATAGAGGATGTCGAATTCGGCGACACGGAAAGGCGACGAGACCTTGTTCTTGACGACCTTGACCTTGGTGCGGTTGCCGATGAATGTGTCGCCTTCTTTGATGGCTCCGATGCGGCGGATATCAAGGCGGACCGATGTATAGAACTTGAGGGCACGACCGCCGGTGGTGGTTTCCGGGCTGCCGAACATGACACCGATCTTCTGGCGGATTTGATTGATGAAGATGAGGCAGGTTCCGGTCTTGGAGACGACGCCGGTCAGTTTGCGCATGGCCTGGGACATGAGGCGCGCCTGCAGGCCCATGTGGGAGTCGCCCATCTCGCCTTCCAGTTCGGCCTTGGGAACCAGGGCCGCCACCGAGTCGATCACCACCACGGCCAGAGCACCGGAACGCACCAGCATCTCGGTGATCTCAAGCGCCTGCTCGCCGGAATCGGGCTGGGAGAGCAGCAGGCTGTCGACGTCCACCCCGAGATTCCTGGCGTACTCGGGGTCCACCGAGTGCTCGGCATCAATGAAAGCCGCTGTGCCGCCATCTTTCTGTGCGCTGGCGACGATGTGATAGGCGAGGGTGGTCTTGCCCGAGGATTCGGGCCCGAACACCTCGATGATTCGCCCGCGGGGGACCCCGCCCACGCCCAGGGCGCTATCCAGCGCGATGCTTCCCGTGGATAGCGCTGGGATATCCGTGACGGGAGCGCGGTCGCCCAGGCGCATGATCGCGCCCTTGCCATACATTTTCTCGATCTGTGCGAGGGTGTTCTCCACCGCCCGTGCCTTGTCGCTCGCGTCCTTGTCCTTTGCCTGAACGGCCATAGGTGTTCCTCCGCTAGGGGTTCGGTACGGGTTGTGGCGAGTATAACACCGGCCCGTGCCCCTACTTTTGCAAAAACTTCGCTTCTTGTCCAGTGGTTTCAGCAGGGCAGGATGCAACTCTAGCCCAGAGACGCCGAGAAGGCAAGTTTCGTTTGACTTTCGTTGACTTTCGTGGTAGTTTTCCATTCCCATGGCCATGACCAGACGGCAGAAAGAGATCCTCGACTTCGTCGGCGCCTTCGTCAAAGAGAATGGCTACTCGCCCAGTCTCGAAGAGATCGCGGATGAACTGGGTCTGTCATCTGTGTCGACGGTTCACAAGCATGTGAGTCATTTGCTGGAGAAGGGTCTGCTCCGGCGCGGCTGGAATCAGAACCGTTCACTTGAGCCGGTGCGCTTCGAACGGCGTCCCAGGGCGGCGGTCATCCCCCTGGTGGGGATCGTTGCTGCAGGGCAGCCCATCGAAGCCATTGAAGACGTGGAGACCCTGGATATTCCTGAATCGTTCCTGGGCCGGGGTGAGACGTATGCCCTGCGGGTCGCCGGCGAATCCATGATCGATGAAGGGATTCGAGACGGGGACTATGTCATCGTCGAACGTCGGCGAAAGGCCCACAACGGTGAGGTCGTGATTGCCATCATCGATGGTGAGGAGGCGACTCTCAAGACATTCCGCCAGGAGGGCGCCAGGGTGCGGCTGATTCCGGCCAATAAGTCCATGAAGCCCATGATTTTCGCCGCCCGGCGGGTGGAAATCTCGGGCGTGGTCACCGGTGTGCTGCGTCATTTCCGCCGCTGACATGCCAACCGGTCCCTGACAGAGGCCTCGGATCGGGCTTGCCGCGCTTCCGGTCAGTAGCTCTGGCCGGAGAGAGTGTTGCCGGCCTCATCCTCGAGAATGAGCCGTTCTTCATCCATGGTGACCCGCAGCCGCCGCGTCCGGGGCAGTTGCCGGGTCCAGTTGCCATCCTTGTCAAGGTAGACGCCCTGCTCTGGCGTCAGCACCATGGTGCCGTCCTCCATCTCAAGGTGTCCTCTCTCGAAGCCGGAACTGGCCAGGTCGGGATCGGATCCTTCAAACTCCAGGGCGTAATGCTCTCCCTGGATCATCAAATACACCTGTCCGGGTGGCAACCCGCCTGCCGCCTCCTGCGCCTCGAGCTTCCAGTTTCCGTCCATGACCGGTTCCGGAGGGGTGGGCTTGTGGGGGATCATGAACGCCACTGCCAGAACGCCGGTGAATGCGAACAGGTACCAGAGTGAGCGCAGCATGGAATGGCCAACCCGGGGAGGGACATAGGGCCTTTTGAGGGGAGTGCTCATGGACGGTTCGCTTTAGTGACGGCCAACGGCGGGACGAAAAGATGGGAGAGGTCCTGCCGTCCGCCGACCGGAGGACCCCTCCCAATGGGTCCCCTTGAGGGGGAACCCGACGAAAAAGTTAGGGTCGCGCTCCCGGGAAGTCAACTCGGCTCCCAGGGTGGAAGAGGGGGCCGCTGCCCGACCGGTGGGGGGGTGACTGTGAACGTCCGGCGGTGGATAGGGGTCGGCCCGAGGCGCAGGAGGGCTCGCCGGTGGTCGGCAGTCGGATACCCCTTGTGGCGCTTAAAACCATACCCCGGATAATCCTTCTCATACTGTGCCATGAGGCCATCCCGGGTGACCTTGGCCACCACCGACGCCGCTGCAATGGAGGCGGAGCGCCGATCTCCGCCGATGAGGCTCTCCTGGGGTATGGCCAGGTCGGGAAGGCTCCGGGCATCCAGCAGCAGGTAATCAGGGGCTTGAGGCAGGGCGGCCACGGCACGGGTCATGGCCAGGAGCCCGGCTTGATAGATATTGAGGCGGTCCACTTCAGCAGGTTCAGCCCGGCCAACGCCGATCCCCAGAGCCAGACCCTGAAGCTGCACGAACATGGCCTCCCGCTGCCTGCGAGTCAGTACCTTGGAATCATCCAGCCCCGGCAGAATCGATCCGGGAGGGAGAATCACGGCGGCGGCGATGACGGGTCCCGCCAGAGGCCCCATGCCGGCTTCATCGATCCCGGCGATGCGGGTCAGACCCCTTCTCCACAAGGGCTTCTCATGGCGCAAAAGCTCCACGGCCCGCTGCCGGCGCTGCCTGTTTCTCCCGGCCTGGCGACGTGCCCGGGCCAGCAGGGACTGAACCCCCCGGCGCGGGTCGGTGGAGAGATCCCGAAGGACGTCAGCCGGTACCGGTTGAGCCGGATCCGCGAACCAGCGGGCACGAATCGCACTGACCGACATCATGACCATGTCCGTTCCCCGCCGGATGCTAACACCTTCCCCTCGGTCTGCGCCCGCCTGCAGGAAAGGTGTGCACCTCGGTTACGCACGCCCCGATCCCAGCCTGAGATCGCCGCCGATTCACCCGTTTCCACGACCGGCCGGACCCTGGCAGCCTGGATGTCAGGAGGTGGTCATTTCCGGCGCCGGTTGCCCATCTGTCGATTGCAGGCGGCTCAGGGCCGCCAGCAGGAGCTGGTGAATCCCGCCGAAGGGACCGTTGGAGAGGACAGCGATGACATCGCCCCGGCGGCAGGTGGTGGCCAGGTGGTGGACAATGTCGGGCACCTTGTCGATCTGCGCGGCATCGGTTCCCTGGCGGCACAGGTCTGCCGCCATGCGTGTCGGGTCGAGACGGTCCCAAGCAGGGATATCCCCGGCGTCGTGCACCGCGGCGATGATGACCCGGTCGGCCTCCGTCAGGGCGACGGTGTAGTCCTCCTGAAAGACCGCCCGTCGGCTGGAATGGGTGCGCGGTTCAAACACTGCCACGAGGCGGGCACCGGTATGGCGCAAGCGCAGTCCGCGCAGGGTTTCGCGCACGGCGGTCGGATGATGGGCAAAGTCATCCACCACGGTGACCCCGCCGACGCAGCCGCGGATCTCCTGGCGGCGTTTGATGCCTTTGAAACCGGCAAGGCCGTCGGCCAGGGTTGCGGCATTCACACCGAGGCCGATGAGAACTTCCACCACCGCCGTCAGATTCAGGAGATTGTGAGCGCCGACCAGGGGAGAACGGAATGTGCCGAAGCTCCGGCCTTGGCGGTGGACGGCAAACGTCATGCCGCCGGGGCCAGCCTCCAGCAGGGTGGAGCGAGTTCCCGGGCCATCTCCCAGTCCGTACCAGGTGACGGTCGCCTGCAGGTCCTCAGGCACTGTCGCGCGCACGCCGGCGTCGTCGTGGCAGGCGAGAAGGCGCCCGTGGGCGGGAACGAGCCGGATGAAGGAGCGAAACATATCCCGGAGTGACCCGACGTCGGGGAAGAGTTCAATATGGTCCAGCTCAACGCTGGTGAGGATTGCGATTTCGGGTCTGTAGTGCATGAACTTGGGCTGGCGGTCGAAAAAGGCGTTGTGGTATTCGTCGCCTTCGACGACGAACTCCGGGCCGTCACCCAGCCGGCTGGTTGCGGCGAAGTTGGAAAGGACACCGCCCACCAGAAATCCCGGATCCCGCCCGGCGGCGTGCAGAGCCCAGGCCAGCAGGGCAGCAGTGGTGGTCTTCCCGTGAGTTCCGGCGGCAACCACCGATGTGCGCCCCGCGAGAAAGTGGTCCGCCAGGGCTGAGGCCATTGAGGTGACCGGCAGGCCGCGATGCTCAGCCTCCAGGGCCTCGGGGTTGTCCGGTCTGGCAATGTTGCCCACCACGACCAGGTCGGGAGCCCAATCCAGATGACCCGGCGAGTATCCCTGGTCAATCTCGATGCCCAGCCGGGCCAGTTGGTCGCTCATGGGCGGATAGACATCCCGGTCGGATCCTCTCACCAGCCAGCCGGCGGCCTTGAACAGGGCTGCCAGGGAACCCATGCCGGTCCCGCAGATCCCCACCAGATGGACAGAACTCACCATGGGAGAAATCTATCATTTGCGCCCTTGACAGGCTTGAATCTGAGCTATACCTTGGTATTGCAATTGAGACGCAATCTTGATTAGGACAATCCCGGGATTCCTATCATGCCCCTGAAAGCCAAGATGCATCCTCCTCTGGCAGTTTCTTTGAAGGTTCCCCCCGCCGGGGAAGAAAATGCTCAGTTCCGGGCTCTGCTGCGGCGTGAGGGCCTGCGTATGACACCTGAGAGGTCGATCATCCTCGAGGAAATATTCAAGGTCGAAGGGCATTTTCAACCGGATGACCTTCTGGTTCGTTTTCGCACCAATGGGGTCCGGATTTCCCGCGCGACCATTTACCGTACCCTGGACCTCCTGGTGAGTTGCGGCCTGGTGCGGCGGGAAATATTCACCGGTGGTGTCCATTACGAGCGGGCCCATGACGTCGAGGGCCACGCCCATCATGACCACCTGGTCTGCATCTCCTGCAGTGCGATCTTCGAATTCCACAATAGTGAGATAGAGCGCCTGCAGGAGGTCGTTTGCCGGGAGTTCGACTTCGAGCCACACAGCCACAGCCACCAGATCTCCGGCCTCTGCGCCGGCTGCCGCCAGCGTGCGGCCGCCGTTTGAAGGAACTTGCGCGTTGGCCACAACTTCAAGAGCAGCGCCCGTCCCTGAACTGGCCGGGACCGAAGTCGCATTCCATGACCTTGTTCTGGTGGGCAATCCCAATGTCGGCAAGAGCGTGCTGTTCGGCTGGCTCACCGGGACTTACGTCACGGTTTCCAACTATCCCGGTACCACGGTGGAGATCTCCCGCAGCCGCCTGACCGCCGGCGTACTGCCGGATTGGAGTGACGGGAAGGCGGTGGACACTCCCGGAACCAATACCCTGATCCCGACCTCCGAAGATGAGAAGGTCACCCGGGACATCCTCCTGGACGGGGAGTATGGCGCCGTGCTTCAGGTTGGAGATGCCAAGAACCTGCGCCGCATCCTCCTCCTGACGGTGCAACTTGCCGAGATGGAGGTCGTCATGACTCTCTGTCTGAATATGGGAGATGAGGCGGCCCGGCGTGGTGTGTCCATCGACCACCAGCGCCTGTCGGAGATTCTGGGCATTCCCTGTGTGCCCACCATCGCCGTGCGCCGGCAGGGTCTGAGCGAGATGAGCCGCGCCTTGGAGGACTCATCGGTGCCGGCCTTTCGCGTGCGCTACTCCGAGGCCATCGAGGAGGGGATCGAGCGCACCATCCCCTTGCTGCCGCCGGCGCCCGTGGCGGCCCGTGCCCTGGCCCTCATGGTTCTGGCCGGGGATGAGACGCTCTCCGACTGGCTGCTCCGCAGGCTTGATGACGCCGCCATCGAGAGGTTGCGTGAGATCAGTGCTGCCACCTCCCGGGCCTACGGTGAGCCTCTGCGGGCTGTGATCGGCCGGGAGCGCCTGGCCTCGGTGGACCGTGTAGTGGCACGAGTGCTCACCGCCGGGCGACCCCGGGAACGGGCATTGACCCGCTGGATCGACCGCGCCACGGTGCACCCTGTCTGGGGGGCGCCGGTTCTCCTGGCGGTCCTGCTCGCGGCTTACTGGTTCGTGGGGGTTCTGGGTGCCGGTACCGCGGTGAACTTCATCGAAAACATCGTTTTCAACAAGTTCATCAATCCGGCGGTCATCGGTTTCTTTGACCGTTTCGTGCCCATTCCGCTGGTGCGGGATTTTTTTGTCGGCGACTACGGCGTGGTGACCATGGCCCTGACCTACTCCCTGGCCATCATCCTTCCCATCGTGGCCACGTTCTTTCTGGCCTTCGGGGTTCTGGAAGATTCTGGTTACCTGCCGCGGCTGGCGGTGATGGTCAACCGCATCTTCCGTCTCATGGGCCTCAACGGCAAGGCCGTCCTGCCCATGGTTCTCGGCCTGGGCTGCGACACAATGGCGACCATGACCACCCGCATTCTGGATTCCCGCAAGGAGCGGATGATTGTCATCATTCTGCTGGCTCTCGGCGTGCCCTGTTCTGCGCAGTTGGGAGTCATCATGGTGATGCTGGGTGGTCTGCCCCTCTGGGCCAGCGGTGTCTGGCTGGGAACGGTCGTCGGGACTCTCTTCCTGGTGGGATGGCTCAGCTCCTTGCTCCTGCCCGGGGAGAACTCGGATTTCATCCTCGAACTGCCACCTCTGCGCTGGCCCAGCTTGGGAAATATCCTGCAGAAGACTCTGGGTCGCATGGAGTGGTACCTCAAGGAGGCCGCGCCACTCTTCATCCTGGGTACCGTTCTGCTCTTCGTGGCGGATCGGACACGGGTGCTGGCCTACATCGAGCGCATTTCGGCGCCTGTCATCCACACGCTGCTCTCGCTGCCTCCGCGTACGGCTGAGGTGTTCATCATAGGGTTCCTCCGTCGTGATTTCGGCGCCGCCGGTCTTCTGGCCATGAACAGTGAGGGCTTGCTGGACAGCGTGCAAGTGGTGGTAGCTCTCGTCACCATCACCCTGTTCATTCCCTGCATCGCCAATCTCCTCATGATCGTCAAGGAGAGGGGGTGGCGGAAGGCCATGTTGATTTCTCTGTTCGTCTTCCCCTTCGCTCTGGCGGTGGGAACCAGCCTGAATTTCGCTCTCCGCGGGCTGAGGAGTATGCTATGAGCAGGCTCCCCCTGCACGCCGTGGCACCGGATCTCCCGCCCCCCAGAGAGCCCCGCCAGCCGCTGCATCAGTGTCCCCTGTGCGGTTTTCGTTTCAACGAAGGCAAGGAGGTTTGTGGCTCCTGTGGCCTGAGCGGCGGTTGCGAGGCAGTTGGCTGCCCCCATTGCGGATACCAGTTTCCCTTGGAGTCGTCCCTTCTGACGTGGCTGAGGAGTCTCAGGAGACGCCTTCTGGGTCAGGGTGTGCGACCCGTCTGAGGAGATTCCCATGCCCCATCCCATGACCGCTGAGCAGGAACTTGAGGAACTGGCCGAGGAGCTCTGGGCTCTCGATGAACGGGGTGTGCACCAGCGTTCGCGCATCGTCACCGGCTCCAAGCTTGGCCTGGAACTGGCGGTCGCTACGCTCGAGGAGATGAGTCGGCAGGAAATGGTCCGGCAGGAGAATGATGAGGTTCACCTCCTGCCGGCGGGAAAGACTCTCGGACGCACCGTCGTACGGCGTCACCGGCTGGCCGAGGTTCTCTTCCGCCAGGTTCTTGCAGTGGGGGAGGAAGAGACGGAGATCACGGCCTGCCAGGTTGAGCACATCCTCACCGAAGAAGTCACCGACCGGATCTGTACCTACCTGGGGCATCCCCCGACCTGCCCCCATGGGAAGGCCATTCCCAGGGGCGATTGCTGCGCGGTTTTCCGGCGGGATGTCACCCCGCTTGTGCAGCCTCTCAGCAATCTCTCCATCGGCAGCACGGCACGCATCGTCTTCATCGCGCAGGCTCTTCACGGCCGCATGGACCGCCTCATGACGCTGGGCATCCAGGCCGGGGGCATGATCCGGTTGCAGCAGAACCATCCCGCGGTGGTGGTCCAGGTGGGAGAGACCTCGGTGGCCCTGGACAAGGAAATCTGTAACGAGATCTACGTTCTTCCCCTGGAAAAGTAAGAGGTCTCCAGCCTCAACCTGGGAGCGCACGGAGTGGTCATGACGCCCGAATTATTGAGAATGAGTCGCAGTTGCATGAAGTTGATGTTCTGGCTCTCTCTGGGGCTCGCCGGTACGGTGTCCGTGGGGGCGCTAGAGACTGTCGAGCGCGAGGCCTATCTCATGGGCACCCTCTGCACCATCCTGGGTGAAGCCTCCAGCCGGGAGCAGGGACTGGCGGCCATCGAAACCGGTTTTTCCGCCATCGAAGCCACGGAGGCGCTCCTCTCGACCTGGCGCCCCGATACACCCCTGGCCAGGCTGAGGCAGGCCCAGTCTGGCCAGGCCGTGGAGGTCCCGCCTGAACTGGCTCGTCTTCTTGCAGCGGCCCGCGAGGCCTGGGAGGAGAGCGCAGGCGGGTTTGACCCGGCCATCGGCGCTCTCGTCCAGGCGTGGGATCTGCGTGGCCCGGGTCGGGTGCCGACGCCGGGCGAAATCGCCGGCGCATTGGCGAGGTCGGGTATGCAGAAGGTCGTGGTCGACACCTCCCGCGCCACGGTGACCTTGAAGAACGAGGGTCTCTTCTTCGATGCCGGTGGGTTCGGGAAGGGCGCGGGGCTGGCGCGCGCCGGAGACGCTCTCACCCGGGCCGGTCTCCACAACTGGCTCATTAATTTTGGCGGCCAGGTCCTGGTGGACCCCGACGGCCCCGGGCGGGACATTCCAGTCGCCCATCCCCGGGATCGGGATCGGCCGGTCGCCATCCTCCACTTGCGCGGGCTTTCCGCCGCCACTTCCTCACTGGGGCAGCGGCCGGGGCACATACTCGACCCGCGGAGCGGGCAACCCGCGGAGGATTTCGGCAGCGTCACCATCGTCGGCGCCGATCCCCTGCGGGTCGATGCGCTCGCCACCGGTCTCTTTGTGCTCGGCCCGGACCGGGGTCTTGCGCGGGCGGAAAGCCTCCCCGGTGTGGAAGCGCTTTACCTCCTGGATCGGGGTGACCACCTTGAGGCCCGGGCGACCACCGGGCTCCAGAAATACCTTGTGGAGATGCTCGTGTCCCCCTGGACCGAAAAAAATAAATCCCAACCTGTGATCAACCGCCCGGCCCTTGACGGCGGCTCTCACCGTTCTCCACACAGCAAATGAAGCGCGCCGGTTGTTCACCTGCGGTGACAACGGAGCGAACCAAGAATTCTGTACCATGAGGAATTTCCAGAAGGCAGAGTATCTCCGACATTCAGCACCCCGGCAGGCGCGGGCCGCCGCGCCTCTGCTGCTCATGGCGGCCCTGCTCATGCCGGGTCCAGCCGCCCTGGCCCGCGAGCTAGCCGATCGCGCCGAACCCACGCAGGAGGGCACCGTCAACGGCGAGGCCGATGTTGACACGCCTCCGGACGGAGGTGACGCGGGGCACTTGGCGGACCTGGAAGTCCGGATGCGTGACCTGGAGGCGGAGCTCGCAGCAGTTGCGCGCCGGCAGAAGACCGACCCTGACGCCCTCCTGGAACTGGAGCGGCGCCTTGAGATCCTCTCACGTGAGATCGAGAAGCTTCAGATCGGGAAAGCCGCAGTCATGGCCGACCAGCCCGTCCACGGCCTGGGCCCGGCGGCGTCCAAGATCTACCAGGCCGGGGAGGGAGTCAGCATCGGAGGCTACGGGGAGATGCTGTACGAGGGATTTGACAGCCGGAAGGATGACGAGTCACCCTCCGGGAAGACCGACAAGCTGGACTTCCTGCGGGCCATCATTTACCTGGGTTACAAGTTCAATGACCGCATCCTGTTCAACTCCGAGATCGAGTTCGAGCATGCCAGCACGGGCAAGGATGGCGAGGTCTCGGTGGAATTCGCCTACCTGGATTTCCTCTTCAAGGACCAGATCAACGCCAGGGCCGGCCTGCTCCTGATCCCCATGGGTTTCATCAACGAACTCCATGAGCCGCCCATCTTTCTCGGGGCCCGCCGTCCCGACCTGGAGCGCCGGTTGATTCCGTCCACCTGGAGAGAGAACGGGGCAGGTGTCTTTGGTGATCTGGGGCCGGTGTCCTACCGCGCCTATATGGTGGCCGGGTTTGACGGCGCCGGCATCGATGAAAGCGGGTTCAGTGCCAGTGGCTTGAGAGGCGGACGCCAGAGCGGGTCCAAGTCTCTCGCAGAGGATTTTGCCTTCGTGGCCAGGGCCGACTGGGAGATCACACCCGGTCTGACCCTGGGCGGCTCCTTCTATACAGGGGACTCGGGGCAGGGGGCTGTGGCCCCCACCACCGGCGAGAAGATCGACGCCAGGACCGAGATCATGGACGTTCATCTGGAGTGGCGCTGGCGCGGGCTGGAGTTCCGGGCCCTCTATGTGACCGTGGACGTGGATGATGCGGATCGCCTCAATGAGTTCCAGGACGACCGCGATGATCCTCTGACTCCTAGGCCTCTAACGGACTCCATCGGCTCGGAGATGGACGGCTACTATGTGCAGGCGGGATACGATGTGTTCTCGTTCCGGGAGACCCACCAGGCCTTGATCCCTTATGTGCGCTATGAAGAGTTCGATACTCAGAGCGAAGTCCCCAGCGGGTTCTTGCGGGATCCGGCCAACGATGTGGAGGTGATCACCTATGGTATCGCCTACAAGCCGATTCCCAATGTGGTGTTCAAACTTGACTTCCAGGATTTTGACAATGCCGCAGGCACCGGGACGGATCAATGGAACCTGGCTGCCGGTTTCCTTTTCTGAGGCCGTGAAAGTCTCTTCATCAACCGGCCCGGGCCGGTTTCGCGGCGCATCCTCCCCTCCTGCCAGGCACGGGACCATGACCCTGGTGGGAGTATTCCTTCTGCCGCTCATGGTGATGGCATTCGCCGGGAAGGCGCCTGCTGCGGTCCTGCTCAGCCAGGAGGAAGCCCTCGCTCTGGCCTTTCCCGGTGCCCGCGTGGAGCGCCGCACAGCTTACCTGGACGGCGAGCAGATCGATGAAGTCAAACGCCTGGCCGGGCCGGGTGTTGAGCCGGCCAGGGCCATGATGCCCTATTACCTTGCGACCCACGAGGGAGAGACTGTCGGGGTGGCTTACTTTGACACTCGGCGAGTGCGCGCTGAGGCAGCCACGGTGATGTACGTGGTGGATCCCACCGGACGCCTGGCACGGGTGGAAGTGATCGCCTTCAATGAACCGCGCGAGTATCTGCCACGGCCGGCGTGGTTGCAACAATTCACCGGCCGCGCTCTGGATAAGGATCTGGCGTTGAAGCGGGGAATCCGGGGCATGACCGGCGCATCCCTCACGGCCCGCATGGTGACTGCAGGCGCCCGGCGCATCCTCGCCCTGCATACGGTCATCGCGCCGCTGAAGAAGATGGATCCCCCGGCGAAAGCGGTGGTTCCGGCCCCAGGCGCCGGAGATGAACAGTGATCCGTCGTTTCGAACTCTGGTTCCTCTCCCTGGCCACTCTGGCGGCAGGGCTGACCGGCCTGCTTCTTTTCTACATGAAGGAATGGCTGGAACCGGTCGATCCGTTCAGTGCGGTGAATCACCCCTGGCAACCGCTGGTCCTGAAGGCTCATCTGGTGGCCGTGCCGCTGCTGGTCTTCGCCGTGGGTCTGATCTTCTCATCCCACGCGGCGGAGCGCTACCGGAGCGGGCACCGTACCGGACGGTGGAGCGGCACCGGTCTGATGATTCTGTTCGCGCCTCTGGTCCTGTCAGGGGTGGGTGTGCAGATACTCACCGACGAGGCCTGGCAACGGGGAGCCGTGTGGCTGCATCTGGCCACGGGCGCCGGTTATCTGCTGTTCTTTGTTGTTCACCGTCTTTGCCGGTGGAGTCCGGCGGCTCGCCTCAGGAGGCCCCTTGTGCGCCTTTCATCACGACGCACGGGGCCCTGAGGGGGGACGGAGGGGCCGCCCTTGGCCGGTGGCCTGTATCGCATCTAGAAGGTGAACTTGATCACTTCCCCGGCCACCGATGGCGCTTTCCCGTCGTCGGTGTTGGGGACATGGTCCGTATCCTTGCCCTTCCGCGAATCAGCCCAGACCAGAACCTGGCGGCGACCACCACCCACATCGGCCGCGCGCAGTTTCTCATTGCCGGCGGCAGCGATCAATTCCTTCAGGGGAACAACGAAGGTGAAATGTCCCTCGTCTCCCAGGAGGCTCCGGGACGACACCCCGGGGAGGCCCTTGAATGTGGTCACCAGCTTTCCGTTGCTCCCCTTGGCCAGGGTCGCGACCAGCGTGATATCCGCCGTGTCCTTCTTGCCAGGCTCATCGAACGTACTGCCCAGGCCTTCTTCGTTGAAGTCGATGAAGAGGCGCACCTCGGTACCATCCTGGAAGGTGCCTGCCGGGTCACCGAGCAGGTCCACGGTGGCGACCAGGTAGGGCTCGTCGATATCGTTTTCGCCTTTGATCTGGCGGGTCTCCAGGAAGAGGTCTTCAATATCAATGGCGCGCCCCACCCCACCGCTGCCGGTGGCGGCATCGTCCATCTCTTTCGTGGCCGCGGTATCGGGGAATGTAAGTCCCGTGCTGGGGCCATTGGCGGAGAAGTAGAGTGATTGATGGCCACCCCGATAGAGAATTTTGAGGACGGGAATCATGGTGATGGTGGTGCTGAGAGCTGGGAGAGAGCGCTTCAGATCCCAGGCGGTTGTATCCGCCGACAGCATCTCGCTGACGGGTATGGCACTCTCCACGAGTTCTTTTTCGGTCGGGGGATTGGTGGGGTTGGGGTAGATGTAGATCTGATAGCCCTCCACAGGGAGCGTGGCGCCATCTCGTGAGGTCTGGCTGGCGGCCTGCTCCCAGACCAGTGTGATCGCGTCCATGCCGTTCCGTTGCACCAGGGGTACAGGGATGGGAGAGAGGCCGCCCAGGGGGTGAATATCTCCCAGCGGTGAATTGTGAACCATGCTGGCGCTGTCGGCTCCTATCATGCCAAAGCATGCCGTCTGCCCGGTCACGGGCAGGCATGTCAGGGATTCTGGATTTCCCAACTCTCCACGGTCCACCACCTGGGATGCGGCAGCGAAATAGCCGATATGTTCCGGTGTCTCTGCAGCCCGAACTCCATCCCAGAGAAGGTGCCAGACGTGCCCGGGCCCGAGGCTCGCGGCCTTCGGGAAATTGCCCGTGTGGGCCCCTGCTGCCATATAGAGGCGCTTCCTGGGTCGGTAGGAAGCAAAGCCTCTGTTGGGCAGGCTGGGGCTGTTGACCTCTTCGGGGACATCCACGCAGTAATAGCGATAGGAGAGTCCGCATCCCTTGTCCCCTCCGCGCTGGCGTCCACACTCGAAGACATCTTCCTCGATGCGCCCGACGCTACCTGCCATGATCTCGTGGAGATCCTGGGCCTGAGCTGTTGTGGCCGGCCAACAGAGAAAGAAAAGGGCCGCGCAGCAGAAGAGCCGCCCTGCCGGGAATCCTGCGAGCACACGCTGTTGCTTCATGAAATCGACTCCAATGGGCCCTTCCCCTGGCCGCTAAAGCTCGAAATTTTAGCACAACAAGATGTCCCGGCCCTCCCAGGTGTTAAACTGGCGCTCTGGGACATGGTCTTGAACTTACTGGATATTGCTATTGCCACCGGATGTGTGCTCGCTGTTCTTCTTGGAGCGGCGCGAGGCTTGGCCCGCCTCCTTCTGGTCAGCGGCTTTCTGGCCCTGGGCTGGTGGCTGGCGCTCCGCTATCAGATTCCGGTCGCGCGCACCCTGATTGGTGTGGATGATGGACCGGGGTTGCTGGTGGGCTTCGTTCTCGTCTTTTTCGTGGTGGCTCTGGCCGGCGGGTTTCTTGGGCGTCTGATGGTCAAGCTTCTCCGGGCCGCAGAATTGCGCTGGGTGGATCGTCTGGCCGGTGCCTGCGGGGGGTTGCTGGTGGCGGTTCTTCTCGCGGCTGCGGCCCTCCTGCCTCTGGCTGCGGTCCTGCCGCGGGAGACTCCTCTGGTGGCCGATTCCATCCTGGCGCCGCACCTGCTCCGTCTGACCGGGTTGCTCCTGCCCCTGGTCCCCGTCGAGGTTCAGGCTGCGTATGGAAGCCGGCAGGGAGAGGTGGGAGCCCTCTTCGGCGGCGGCGGGGATCGGCCGCAAGGGCCCTGATCCCCCGGTTCCGGGCCGGCTCATGGGGGTGTATCTCCCAAGGCGCGCGGGGTTTGTGCAGCGCGGTCCACACATGTCGTTGACGGACGGATCCGGCCTCCATTACAATCCGACCGCTGCCCTGTCCCGTTGATATCCGTGAAGCGGTCCGTCTATCTTGCAAGACACCGCATGAACGGCAGGATCGATGCCGAGGGGGCGGCTGATAAGGGGAGATTCGATGATGTCATTGGGCAAGAGGTTCTCGCTTCCTGGACGGGCCGGTTTATTGGTGGTACTTGTCACCATGCTGCCGGCAGGCCTGCTGAGGGCGCAGGGATTGTCCGTGGCGGAGGCCGAACCCAACGATACGTTCGCCCAGGCGAATCTTCTCGCCTTGCCCAACATCAGAATCACCGGCGTGACGGATCGCCTGGGGGATGTGGATTTCTTTCAGACGGTCCTGAGCGAGGGGAATGTGATCCGCATCTTCGAGTCCGGGTTTACAACCGGATTCGACGGGCGGGTTCAGATTCTCAACGCCTCCGGCGTGGTCCTCGCCGAAATGTCGCGCCCTTCCACCAGTGGCACCCTGGTCCTGAGCTATATGATCACCGCCGCTTCTCCGCCGGGCGTCGGGTTTCTCCGTTTCACCAACGATTTCTTCGATCCGGAGAACCTGAATCTCGTCACTTGGGTGGCGGAGATCAGTCAGGGCAAGCTGGAGGTCGAGCCCAACGACACCATCGCCCAGGCTCAGCCGGTCAGCCTGGCGTTTCCCATACTTGGCGCGTTCCCGGCGCAGATCGGTATCACGGATGACCTCTATTCCTTCGCAACGACCAGTCCCGACGAGACCGCCGTCATCTTACTCAGCTATCCCCAGGCCACGAACCTGGACATGAAAATGGAACTTCTGGATGGCGAGGGAGAAATTCTCGGCTCGGCCCAGAGGACGACTGTTTCGGGTACCGGTGGGATAAAAAATCCATCGCTGGTCACCCGCCTGGAGCAACCGGGTACCTATTTTGTGCGCCTGACAAATCCGGGCGTCATACCGAGGGGGGATTTCACCGTCAGCTACACGCTCTCGATCTCCCTGAAGCAAGGGGCGTATGAAACCGAGCCCAACCAATCATTTCGGGAAGCCATCCTGATGCAGGTTGCTCCCGGGCAGGCGAGAGTGACCATAAGTGGCAGTATCCAAGCGCCCCTGGATGTGGATCTCTACCGGGTCAATGTCCCCGGCGGCAACAACCTGATCATCGACCTGGACGCCACATCATCCCTGGTCGTTCTGGACGGCGTCATCTCGACTTTTCTGGAGGAAGATCAGGGAATCTCTTTCGCCTCCAATGACAATAGTTCTGTGGCACCCAGCGGGTCGACGTTCGCTCTGGTCAACATGGATCCCTATGTCAGGGTTGTGCCGCCACGCGGGGGCCAGATCGTGTTCGGCGTGGCTGATATCGACGGTCGCGGCGGGGCTCAAGGGTTCGACTATGATCTCCACGTCCAGATCGCCCCGGTTTCAGGCACTGAGAATGAGCCCAACGATACGCCGGGGTCGGAACGGACCCTGGAGAGTGGCGAGCTGGTACGGGGGACCATGGGGACACAAGGAGACATGGACCGCTTTGTCATCGCCGGCAAGGAAAATGAGACCCTCCTCATCAACATCAACGCTGCTGCCCTTGGCTCGTTTCTGGATGCCCGGGTGGTGGTTCGCGATGGTGCCGGAACGGTTCTCATCGACAGGAGTCAATCATCCTTCAGTCTCGATCCGTTCGTGATTGTGGAGAGCCTGCCCCAGGATGATGACTACATCATCGAGGTCTCATCCCGGCCAGGTACCGGCGGCACAGGTGCCTCCTATTTCTATGAGATCAGGGCCAGCCTCAGCACGTCCATCCGGGTCGTGATTTCCGACCCTGATATCGATGGCTCCGGGCGGGTGGACGGATTTGACCTGGCTGACATGTCGCGGCGATTCGGGAGTTCGCTGGGCGATCCCCTGTTCTCCACGGCGGCGGACATCTTGCGTGATGGTGTCATCGATGGACAGGATCTCAGCGTTCTGGGCAATTTCTTCGGGTCTCAGGCTGCCTTCGGTGGGATCTCGGAGATCGTCGTCGATACAGCAGGTGATGATCAGCCGTTTTTTGGCCCTGCCAGCGTAACCGACGATCTGCTGGGGATTGGAACTGCCATCAGCGGGTCGGTGCTGGAGGTGTCGATCTTCTTCGGCAACACGGTGACGGCCAATACCGGTGGCATTCTCAGTCTGGATACGGATGGGAGCAGGCTCACAGGTAGCCTGGGTACACCGGATGCCTATGTGGAACAGCAGAGTCTGGGCAGTAACCTGGAGTTGTTCTTCGACACCAATCGCGTGGTGATCTTTCGCGTTCCGGATCCGAGGACAACTATCTTCCCGGCATTTGACGCCAAGGTTGGCGATGTGCGAGCACCGACGTTTCCCCTCACGACATCCTCGCGGACGCCGCTGCTACCGGAAGAACTGGCCACTCTGCCGGTGACGGTCAGCGGCAACCAGATCTCCTTTCAACTGGATGCCGAACTGTTGGGCGGGTCATCCGTTGCCAATGCCGCCGCGCTGGCTGTCTCGGTGGGTGATGTGGAGCCCACGGACCGCCTCCCTGACTCGGGGAAGATTGCCTTGCAGGTGCCGTTCGTGTTCGGAAGCAAGGTTTTGACCCAGATGGTGTGTGACGACAACCGCCGGATGCTATGCAGGAGTGACGCGGACTGCGGTACCGGCTGCGTGGACATGGACCTCCTGCCGGTGGATAGCGTCGGCGGAGCCCCCATCCCGCCAGGCCGCACCATGATCTACCTGCGCACGCAGGATGGCGGCCCCCTCTACAGGGATTGGGAAAAGTCGGTGCCGCCGTCTATCGCGCCAGCCGATCCCGGTACCGGAGGCGGCTCAGGCCAGCACAACGACACGCTGGACAGAATTTTCCCCCTGGGAACGAGAGGGTTGAAGGTGCAGGACAGCAATGTTCAGTGGTTCACGCGCGATATTCTCTATAATTTCGCCTTCCGGGATGCAAATTTCGATCCCCATACCTCCGGGGGATTGCCACCTCCCGATACGGATTACTATTACTTCGCCGGCGCGGAGAGTGACCAGGTCATTCTCCATGTGGAGACGGCGGATCAGGGTGCCTCGTTCAATTCCCGGATTGAACTGTTCAGTATTCCTCTGAGCCTGGCGTCCCTGGATCCCACGTCCCTGGCGTCCCTGGAAGTAGTTGCGGATGCCGATCTCACTCTCCTGGCCATGGCCGATGACCAGAGCCCGATCGACCTGGACCCTCGCCTGGAGTTCACCCTGCCGAGCTCGGGGATCTTCGTGGTCCGTGTGTCCGCGAGTCCGGCCCAGACTGTCTTCCCGGGGACGGAGACGCCATACACCATTTATCATCAGAGCCTGCGGCCGGATGAGTTCAGCATTCCCATTATCGCCCGGGGTTCGTTCTTCGGGCCGGACCTGGACAGGGTGACCGGCCTGTCCCTTTACCTCCAATTTGATCCCGCTGTGGTTCGCATGACCGGTGTGGATCTTGCGCAGGGGACGCGCAACTTCGATCTTGTCCGCAGTACGACCGGTAACCCTCGCAACACCGCCAATGCGCAGGAGTTCGTGGCGGAGCAGGTGCCCGGTACTCCCGGTCTGGTCCGCTTCGCCATCCGTTCCTACCGGGATACCATCTTGACGGTGCCCAACGGTCTGAAGAACGATGGTCTTATGGGCGGGGGGTGCAACCCATGTCCCGAACTGGTGATCGCCCGCCTGCGGTTCCGCGTGGTGGGAGTGGGGGACACGACCATCGAGATCGTGGACAATCCCACGGTGGTGGGAGAAACACTTCTCAACTTCGGCCTGGGAGAATTCAGAGACGGGCCCATCTGGCAGCCGTTCTTAGGCTATGGCCCGGGCGTGCAGATCTCGGTCACGCCGCCGGCCGCGGCCACCTTGGTACCCCCTCTCCCCGGGGGGGGAGCCCCTTAAGGCCCGGCCACGGCTATTTGTCTCAGCAGGTCATCATAGGCGTCGGTGATCCTGTCCCAGCGGAAATGCTTCTGCACACGGGCGCGAGCGCGGGTACCATACAGGCGCGGCCATTCAGGCCGGGTCTGGAGTTCTTCCCACACAGTCTGAAGGGCTTCCATGCCGCCGGGACCGAAGGGGATCCCGGCATCTCCCACCGTCTCCCGGTTCTCCGGGGTGTCGTGGTAGAGAACCAGACGTCCGGCGCCCATGGCTTCCAGCAGGACCGGGTGGGTTCCGCCCACTTCGCCGGCATAGAGGAAGGCGCGGGCATGGAAGAGCAGTTGCCGGTACTCATTGCCAAAACGGAACCCGGCAAACCGGACCTGGGGGCCCGCTTCCCGGCGCAGGGCTTCTTGATAGCGGCGGGCGTAGGGGGCACCGCCCACCATGACCAGGGGAAAGGGATGCTGCAGGCGGCGATGAGCCCGCACCACGGTCAAGGGCCGGTTCTCGGGCTCGAAGCGGCAGACGCAAAGGTCATAACCACCTTCCTTCAGGCCCAGTTCATCCAGAAGTGCGCGGCCTGCGGGGGTCGGCAGATCGCCGCCGTAGGCAATCTGGGCCGGAACGACACCATGACGCTCCCGGTAGTACCGGGCGATGAAGCGGGCATCGGCCACCACCCGGTCTGCCCAGGCGGCAGCAAGATGCTCCGCCAGGAGATGCACCCCGCGAGCCCCGCGTCCCCACTTGCGGCGCTGCCACTCGATGCCGTCGACGTTGAGAACGGTGGGAATGCCGGCTGCCCGCAGGAGAGGAAGGAAGCAGGCATTGGCGGTGTTGCACATGAGGGCCACATCGGGCCGCCGTTTCATGCAGTGGAGAGTTGATAGAAACGTATGACTGGCGGTCTCCAGATGTTTGGTGTAGATGGCCGGCAGGACGACACTCTCAACGCCTGCCAGAGGGGCCGAAGCGTAGCGACTCCGCCCGTAGACGGTGACCCTGTACCCCCTGGCGGCCAGCCGGCTGGCAAGTTGCTCGGCAAAGGTTTCAAAGCCGCCGTAACGGGCAGGTACGCCCCGTGTGCCGAGAATGGCCAGGGATAATCCATCTGCCTTTGTCGTGAGCGGGATGGGAATCGAGCTGCCTCAGGACCGGAGATCGAGAGATGCGGGTTCCCCGAACCAGCGATCCACATCCCAGTCGGTGGCCCGCCGTCGCGCCATGATGATGCGGCGTTTGCCATGGGTCTCTCTCAGTCGTACCACCACTTCCAGGAGGCCGGGCACCGAGGACCATTCCCGGAGGAGGACGTAGCCGATGACCGAAAAGTCACGGAGGGTTCCAGCCAGCCAGGTCCGGCGGAAGTTGGACGGCGTCTGATTCTTGAGGCGCAGCAGAAATCGGTTCTTCACCGAGTGCCTGTTGATCAGGGCCGGGACCTGGCGGCGGTTTCCGGGCCGGATGCGACGACGGTGAACGGCCGTGGCCGTGGGCGCGTAGATGGCGGACCAGCCCATGAGTCGGGCCCGCCAGGCAAGATCGGCGTCTTCCCGGTAGGCGAAGAAGGCTTCGTCGAGGATCTCGCCGCCCACCTCGAGATCTTCCAGCATGGTCCGGCGATAAACGGCTGCCGCCCCGGACACTCCGAAGACCTCCTCTTCCCGATCAAATTGCCCTCTGTCCCGCTCCCCGGCCCCCCGATCCAGGTGACGTTGGCTGCGGGTCATGATCATTCCGGTGGAGTCCAGAATCGGTCCGGCCAGTGGTTTCAGGGTGTCGTCCCCACGCCAGAGTTTTCCGGTGACGGCACCCGCCCGGGGGTGCCGGTTGAATGCGGCAAGCGTTTCCTCCAGGTAGGTGGGATGCAGGCGGACGTCCGGGTTGAGGAGAAGAACGAAATCGCTGGCCAGTTGCCGGAGGCCTTCATTGTGGCCGCCTGCATAACCCCGGTTTTGTGGCAGCAGGAGGAGGTCCAATCCCCCATGGCGCGAAGCGGCGCGCCGCAGCCAGGGAACGGTGCCATCGTGGGAAGCGCAGTCGATGAACAACAGGCGATCCGGTCTTCTCGTCTGGGCGTTGAGGCCGGCCAGGCATGGCTCCAGGAAGGGCCGTGAGTTGTAGGTCAGGACGTGAACTGCGACGGTCTGGGCCAACCGGTCAGACTCCTGGAAGCGATCTGGAGACAGGCGGTCGCGCGTGGGCCGCGGCCGAAGAGACCGCCTCCCCGGGGCGCCAGGGTGTCGGCAAGGCGCAGGGTGGCGGCCGGCAGGGTGAGGGCGTGGAGCATGGCCGCCGCTCTGCTGCCATGATGTTTGCGAGCGTAGCGGACCAGGTTATCGAACCAGGCTGCGTAGTGATCCAGCGGCTTCATGCGTCGCACACAGCCCCCACCCTCATGAGTAAAACGTGCCGCCGGGACGTGAAGGATGTCATGGCCGGCTTTTCCCAGGCGGTGGCAGAGGTCCACATCCTCGAAGAAAACAGGGTGGAACTGTTCATCGAATCCACCCAGGCGGCGGAAGATCCGCCGACGGACCATGAGGCAGGCGCCGGCCACCTGGGCGACCTGGCGAACCGGCCCATCGGGGCTGGGCGGGGCTTCGGCCGGCGCGCCCATGAGAAGGCTGCCAGCGAGACGAGCCGGCCCGGGAAGGTCGCGGGGGCCGTAGCGGGCCTGGGGAGAGCCGTCCGGATCCAGGAGCAGGCCGCCGGCGGCTTCGGCATTCTCATGGGCGGCAAGGGTGGTGGCCAGAGTCGACACCGAACCGTTCAAGGCACGGATATCCGGATTGAGAAAAAGAAGTGTCTCACCCCGGGCCACGGCAGCCCCGCGGTTGCAGCCTCCGGCGTAGCCGTGGTTCTCCTTGAGGGAGAGGAGGCGCACACGGGGAAATTGCCTGCTGACCATGGCGGACGTGTCATCGCCTGAGGCATTATCCACCACGATCTGCTGGCAGAAGGAGGCGTGGGTCCTGAGTGATTCCAGGCAGGCCCTGAGCAGGTCTTGAGATCGCCAGGATACGATGATGATGGAAATCTGCATGGAGGCATCCGACGCCACCCCGTGGCTCGTTCCACGGTGATGTGGCGGCGAAGTATACCAGAGCGCCTACAATGGCCTGGGAGGCGCGAATGAATCCTGCGGGGCGATCTCTGCACACGGTGCGCTGGCTGACCCTGGGGGCGGTCATGGCCGCCGCCAGCATCACAGCCATGGAATTGATGCTGGCCCTGGCCGTGCTGACCTGGTTGGCCCTGCTGCTTGCGGGACGGCGGCGCGACCTGCTTCCCAACGCCGAATTGACCATTCTTCTGGGCCTGCTGATGTCCTGGAACATCATCTCGGCCCTGGCCGCGGTGGATCGGCAGCAGGCTCTGGCCGGCCTCCCCTCCGGGCTCCTGCTCCTCGCGGCGCCCCTGGCCACGGCGGTTCTGGCCTCCCATGACCGTGAACTGATGCGGGCTTTGATGCTTCTGGAGGCCGGTCTCCTGGGCCTCTGGGCGATGGTTGAGCTGCTGTTTTTATGGGATGGGAACCCGCTGTTGCGGGTGCGTGGCCCCTTCAGTCATCACATGACCCTCGCGGGAGTCCTCCTGGTGATGGTTCTGCAGGCCTTGCCCCGGCCCGGCCTCTCTCCCCTGGTGGGTGAGCCCTGGGGAAGGCGGCTCGGCCGGGCGGCTGCCCTTGCGGGCCTGGGCGGCCTCACCGCCACCCTGACCCGCTCGGCGATTCTTGCTGTCGTGTGCGGCCTGGCGACCCTTGTCTTGACCTCACCTCACCCACGCTGGCGGCGATGGCGTCGACCCGGTGCGGTTCTCATGGTCCTGCTGGTGGGAACGGCCGTCAGTCTCCCGTGGTTCCCGGGTGGCGGGAACCAACCGCCCTCCGCAGCGGCGGCTTCCGTCACGGACCGGCTGCAGTTGTGGCGGGCCGGCGCCGCCATGGTTCGTGACCATCCCTGGCTCGGAGTGGGACCCGATGGCACGCGCCGGGTCGTGGCCGGCTACTTGGATCCGGATTATCAGCGTCCGGGGGTAGCTTCCCACCTCCATTCTGCCTGGCTGACGCTGGCGGCGGAAGGTGGCCTGCCCCTTCTGGCTCTGGTGCTGTTCTTCTACGGACGCGGCCTTGCCCGCGGCCGTAGTTTGCTGGCATGGGGACGCGACAGCGATCTGGTGCGTGGCGCGCTGGCTGCCCTGGCCGGATTCATGGTCATGGGTTTCTTCGAGGATAACTTTGATGACAGTGAGGTTTTTTTTGTCCATATGATGACGCTGGCGGTGGTGTGGCAGCGCCGGGGGCGAGGGGCCGCCGGGCGTGACGCCCCAGTCTGAAAGCGCGGGGCAGACGCGGCAACGCCGCGAGCTCACCGGCCCACAAGGCGGTATCCCGGCGCGGATGGAGGGGCCAGGTGAGCAGCCGCCGCAAGCCTCGGCCCAGCAGTCCCGGTGTCAGGCGGAGGAGGCCGGGACCGCCCAGGTGGCGGGCGGTGTACAGCAGGTAATTCCTCCCCAGGAGAAAAGCCTTGCCCATGGACCCCTCACCGCCGGTGGCCGAGCCCACATGCTGACAGGAGGTGGCCGGCTCCAGCCAGGTTTCCCAGCCCGCGGCTCGCAGCCTCAGGGAGAGATCGACATCTTCATAGTAGGCGAAGAAGCGCGGGTCGAAGATAGCGGGCGGTATCCCGGGGTCGGCCACCTGGGTCAGGGCCGAGCGCCGGTAGAGAGCGGCGCTGGCGGTGACGCCGGAAACCTGACAGGGCGGACCGGGGCCGGGGTCGGGTTCGTCGTAGCCGCACTGGAAAGCGCGGAGAAGCGCATCGAAACAGATGCCCAGGGAATCGATCCGGGTGGGGTCCACATGTCGCAGGATGCGGCCCTGCACCGCCGCTGCGGCAGGTGTGGCGGAGAGAAAGGTCGCCAGTGTGGAGACATAGAGAGGCGCCAGCGCGGCATCATTATTCAAGACCAGCACGAAGTCGTTGCCGGAGGCGGCCACGCCGGCGTTCACCGCTGCCGCGAACCCCTGATTCTCCGGCAGGGACAGGCAGCGGATGTGGGCATGGTGCCGGCCCAGCCACTCCACGGTGTCATCGGTGGAACCGTTGTCCACCAGGAGAATCTCCAGGGCCACATCCTGCTGGCGTGTCAGGGCCTCGAGGCAGAACGGCAGAAGATGGCGGCCGTTCCAGGTCGGAATGACCACGTCGACCCGCATCATGCGGCTGAACCGGCCATGGCCGCCGAGAGAGCCTGCCGCCATTGCGGGTAGACCGAGCGCCAGGTGAAATGTTCCAGGAAGCGCCTGCGGCCGGTGGCTCCCAGGCGGGCGGCTGCCGCGGGGCTTCCGAAGACAGTGTCCAGAGCAGCGGCCAGCGCCGGGATATCTCCGGCGGGGACGATGTGGCCATCCCGGCCGGCGCGCACCAGGTGGGGGAGGCCGCCGGCGGCGGCCACGATGACCGGGCGTCCCTCCCGCCAGGCCTCCAGGATCACCCGTCCAAAGGAATCGGCCCGGCTGGGTTGCACCAGGACAGCGGCGCCGGACATGATCTGCCGCCACCGATCCTCGCCGGGCCGTTCCACCAGCAGGGTCTGACGGCGTACTGCAGGCGGGAGACCGGCCAGCAGCTGGCTCACCTCCGGCCGCGGGTGTCCAGCCAGAACCAGAAATTCGGCAGCGCCGGCGTTCACCCGGCGCGCGTGCGCTGCCAGGAGTATGTCGGTTCCCTTGTCGGCGGCAAGGGCGCCGGCCTGGAGCACGTAGGGCCGGTGCCCGGGAGTGACCGGCGCCGTGCCGCCGGCGGTACGTGGCGTGGCTTCATCCATGAGGGCGGCGGGGAGAATCGTGATCCTCCCGCGGGCGACGCCCAGGGAGAGGAGTCCCGGGATCTCGGCGGGAGTCAGTGCGACCACGGTACGGGCGCTGGCCAGGAGGGCGCCGGCAGCCGGTCCCGCCACATGGCGAAGAGGTTTGACGTCCAGGAGGCCGGCGTGGAGAAGAGGCACGGCGACCCAGGGGATGCCGTGACGACCGGCGAAGCGCACAGCCGGCTCCAGAAAATGGGTGTGGGGCAGGACGCCGCCGACCATGAGATGGAATGGGCCATGCCGACCGGCAAGCTCCCGGCGGAGGTAGCGGCGGTAGCCACGGGTCAGGATGTGGGGAAAGCCCACGGCCGCGCGCCAGGGAATCGGCCCCCAGCGAGCGGCGGCTCCCAGAAGGCGTCCCTGCCAGGGCCGGGTCACACAGGAGCGGGCCGAGAACCGCCGCACCGTGATGCCCTCACGTTCCGGGTCGGCCACGTCCTGGTCGCTGTCCAGTCGGCTGGTGCAGACCACCACCTCGCCTCCATCCCGGCGCCACAGCTCCGCCAGGTCCGCGAACAGAGCCTGGCTGCCGCCGCGGCTGGGCGGATAAAGAGGTGGGCAGAGCAACAATCGTTTCACGACGATCATTTTAACCATGGTGGTGCGTAGAGTGTAGAGTTGCTGCATGGTTTCCGCGGTCAGGTCCACCTGGAAATTTCTGTCCGGCCTCGGCGGCGGGCTGGTCAAGTTGTTGGGGTATCGGGATCTTCTCTGGCAGATGATCCGGACCGATCTACGCGGCCGTTATAGGGGCTCTCTGCTGGGGTTGTCCTGGACAGTGGTCCACCCGCTGGTCATGATCGGGATCTATATCCTGGTCTTCTCCCGTCTCATGGGCGCCCGTCTGGCCGGCCACACAGATGCCCCGTACGCCTTCGGGATTTACCTCTGCGCGGCGTTGCTTCCCTGGAATCTCTTCACTGAGGTGATGGGGCGCAGCACGACTGTTTTTCTCGAGCATGCCAATCTGGTCAAGAAGATGGCGTTCCCCAACATTCTTCTCCACCTCTATGTGGCCGGTACGGCCGCCGTGCATGCCGCCATCGTCATGTGCCTCTTCCTCCTTTTTCTTCTGGCCGTCGGGCAATTGCCGCCTCTTGCGGCTCTGGCGGCCTGGATTCTGCTCACGGTCCTGCAACTTGTTCTGGCCATGGGTCTGGGGCTCGTGGCATCGACCCTGAATGTCTTCTTCCGCGATGTGGGCCAGATCGTCACGGTGCTCCTGCAGGTCGGATTCTGGTTGACGCCCATCGTCTACGTCGCGGATATTCTCCCATCTCCCGCGCGCCGGATGCTGCGCTTCAACCTTCTGGCCCGGATCGCCCAGGGTCAGCAGGAGGCCATCCTGAACCATGGTCTTCCCGGACCGGGCCTCACGGCCATTGTGGCGGTGCTGGCTCTGGCCGTACTGGCGGCAGGCCTTGCCTGTTATGCGGCTCTGCGTCATGGGATCCCCGATGAACTCTGAGTCCGGGGTGGCGGGGTCTTCCTCCCAGGCCGCGGGTTCGGCCGTCAAGGTGCAGGGTCTTTGTAAGGACTTCGCCTCCTTCGCCTCACCCTGGGATCGGCTGGTGGAGTGGGGCACCCTGGGTCGCTATTGCCGGCACGAGACCATCCCGGCTCTCACGGACGTGACCTTTGATCTGCGCCGGGGCGGAGCCCTGGCTCTGGTGGGAGCCAACGGCGCCGGCAAGTCGACTCTCCTGAAGATCGTCTCGGGCACCCTCTTTCCCACGGCCGGGCGTGTGGAGGTGAGTGGCCGGGTGGCGTCTCTTCTGGAGCTGGGAATGGGTTTCCAGCCGGAATTTTCAGGCCGGGAGAACATCGTTTTCAATGGTCGTTTTCTGGGCCTGAAAGATCATGAAATCCAGGATCGCATGGCCGATATCATTGCGTTCGCCGAGCTGGAGCATGCCATCCAGCGACCGTTGCGAACCTATTCATCGGGCATGTTGCTGCGTCTGGCCTTCGCCGTGGTGGCCCATGTGGATCCCGATATTCTCGTGATCGATGAAGCTCTGGCAGTGGGGGATGCCTACTTCACCCAGAAATGCCTGGTGCGCATTCGCCGCTTTCGCCGGGATGGCGTCACCCTTCTGTTCGCGTCCCACGATCCCCTGGCCGTGAAAAGCCTCTGCGATGAGGCGTTGCTGCTGGTGGAAGGCAGGTGCCTGGACTGGGGGTCGCCGGACTCGGTTCTGGAGCATTACAACAGCCTGGTGGCACGGGGGCGCAGCAGCCGGGCTATCCTGAACATGGAGGGTGTTCCCGCCCGGGTGAGCCGGCGGTCAGGCACGGAGGGAAATTCCCGCCGCAGCGGCAACTCCCGTGCCCTGGTGGCTGGTTTCTCCCTCACCGATGCGAGCGGCACGGCCTGCCGCAGCTTCATGGCGGGGGACGAGGGGATTGTGCGCATCCGGGCACTCTTCCTCGACCATGTGAATGAGCCCACGGTGGGTCTCCTGATCCGGGATCGTCTGGGCAACGATGTCTATGGCACCAACACCTGGCAGCAACAGGTCTCGACCGGATCCTGCCGGCCGGGCGACCTTCTGGAAGTCGGGTTTCGGATTCCCCTGAACCTGGGACCGGGTGAGTACAGTCTGACGGTGGCTCTGCACACCCTGGAAAGCCATGTGCACGATTCCTTCGACTGGATCGATCGGCTCCTTGTATTCAGGATCCTGTCTCCGCCGGCGGCCAGGTTCACCGGCACCGCCTTCCTGCGTCCCACCCTGGATGTCACAGCACCGGTGCCGCTCCAGGACCTCCAGACGTGGACCGGGACCCTCACGGCGGCTTTCGGGGGAGAGCCTCCCCGCATGTATCAGGTGGGAGAGAGCACGCCACCCTGGTTTTTCCAGGGCTGGTACCCGGCGGAGCGCGGCCAGGAGGACTGGTTTGCCTGGACGCGGCCATCGTTCGGTTTCATCATCGACCTGCGAGGTAGTTTCCTGGAGCTGGAAGTCGGTGCCCGTCCCGATTCCCGTGGAGACCAGGCGACCGAGGCTGATATCTCCATGGGCCCCGTCAGTCTGGGCCGGTTCGTAGTGGCCGGGGGGGCGGGCTGGACCAGTCTGCGAATTCCCATCCCACCGGAGGTGTCCGGGTGTGCCGGCCTGGTGCGCGTGACGGTTCCGGGCTGGCGGGCAAGTGCCGCGGGCGAGGGAGGCGATCCGCGCCTGCTGGGACTGCGGGTGCGCCGCATCCATGTCACCTAGAATGTCGTCATGAAGGCACCGCGGTCCATCACCCGCATCCAGGAGATCCGGGACGCTATCCGCGTTGAACAGGCACGCGCGCGAAGGACCGGCTCGCCGGCGTCATCCTGGTTCACGTCCAGTGCGGGACGGTCCTCCCTCCCGCGGCGCATCATGAGTGCGGTGCGGAGTTTGCCTTTTCTGGGCCGGGCGGCCCGGTGGGCTTACGGCCTCTACAGGGCGCCGGGGCGCATCCGCGATCTGCTCACCCTGATCCGCCTCGGGGACGATGAGGCGAAGCGGGCGCGGGCCGAACGGGAGGAACTGGGGGCGTCATTGAATCGGGATCTGGACTCCCGGCACCGGCTTCTTCAGGATGAAATCCAGAGGCTCCGCGGGACCTCAACCGAAGTGGCGGAGGGCCTGGCCGGCTTGAGGCGGTCCCTGGAGGACCATGGCGCCGGTGTCGGTGAACTGGGGGACCGCCTGCTGGCCGTGACCGACCGGGCCGCTGATCTGGGCCGGAGTCTGGGCGCCCTGCAGGTGGAGGTGGCGGGCATGCGGCAACCTCTGGCCACCGTCCAGGCGGAACAGAACGAAGAGCGGCGCCGGGAGAAGGTCGTGGCGGCCGTCTATCCGCGGCTGGAAAGCCATTTCCGTGGCCCGCGGGCTCTCGTCAGGGAGCGCCAGAGCATCTACCTGCCCTACGTGCGGGAGGCGGTGCCGACGAAGAACGGGTTGCCTGTTCTGGACCTCGGGTGCGGCCGCGGCGAATGGCTGGAGTTGCTGGTAGAGAACGGGTTCGCTGCCCGGGGCCTGGAACAGAATCAGGAATTCGTCAGGGAGTGCCGCGGCAGGGGCTTGAGGGTGGAAGAGGGGGAAGCCGGTCTCCTTCTCGCTGATCTTCAGGCAGGCAGCGTGGGTGCCGTGACCGCCTTTCATCTCCTGGAACACCTCCCCTTCGCTGCCTGGTTGGGGCTTCTGCAGGAGACGGTACGCGTTCTGGCCCCTGGTGGCGTGGCTATATTCGAGACGCCCAACCCGGCGAACATCCTGGTGAGCAGCGGGGATTTCTTCCTGGACCCGACTCATCACCGGCCCATCCCCAGCCTCCTTCTCTGCTACGTGGCGAAGAGCGTGGGACTCGCGCGCTGCAGGGTCCTGGAACTTCACCCACGCCGGGAAGATCCGCAAGCAGCTGCCGGGAGTAAAGAATCGCTTTTGGAGCGCCATTTGCTGGGTCCTCAGGACTACGCGGTGGTGGCCTGGAAGGACTAGACACTAGCAGCCCGTTGAAAAAGCACTGATTTTCATCCCTGAAAAATACTCGGGGACCGATAGCGGAAAAATATCATC
>SMVA01261104.1_pt1 | contig 31674 bp, 22 predicted proteins | sample 2456451 | NCBI WGS metagenome assembly SMVA01 (sample SAMN11095933, study PRJNA526329) | marine sediment metagenome | biome: Marine sediment; feature: Surficial sediment; material: Deep marine sediment; isolation source: Hadal surficial sediment | place: Pacific Ocean | collected 2014-05 | depth... | reverse complement strand
ATCACAGGCGAGGACGTAAAGGACCTTGGCAAGCTCAGCGTCACACCGGTTCTCGACCTATCCGGAGACATCGATTTTCCTATTCTTGCTCACAAGACCGTCGCTTCCGTTGGCCAGCCGATTGCGGCCGTTGTCGCCACATCGGTTAGCCGCGCAATGGATGCCGCTGACGCCATATTGATCGATCTTGAGGAATGTGACGAGACGGACAAGCATACGGTAGTGATTGCCGGGGATTGGAATGCCGGCGATGTCGATGGAATGTTCGACCAGGCCGATCATGTTGTCGCAGTTTCCATCCAGCACCCCCGACTTGCGCCCTCGCCAATGGAGCCTCGTGCGATTACCGTGGAATTTGATCCGGCGAACGATTGCGCCACCGTGTGGCTGTCAACGCAGACGCCACACCGGGCACGGACCGAGCTAGCCAGGATCCTCGATATTGACGAAGAGCGGATTCGGGTCATTGCTCCCGACGTCGGTGGTGCATTCGGCATGAAAGCCTCACTGTATCCGGAAGATGTTCTCACCGTATGGGCGGCATTCCGGCTGCAACGTTCCGTGCAATGGGTTGCCACTCGAAATGAAGAGTTCTTGTCGGCGACCCACGGTCGTGGCGCAGCAAGTAGCGGGCAACTCGCGCTTTCGAAGGAGGGTAAGTTCCTGGCACTCAAAGCGATGAGCGCAGTACCGCTCGGGCACTGGCTGCCAACCAGCGCTGCAATACCCGCCTGGAATGCCGGGCGCATGTTGCCAAACGGTTATCGTATTGAAGCGGTTGAATCTGCATCAATTGCTCGAACGACAGACACCGCAGCCGTTGGAATTTACCGCGGAGCCGGGCGACCGGAGGCCAACTGCCTGATGGAAAGGCTGGTTGACGAGGCAGCGGCGGTGACCGGAATCGACCCTGTCGAAATTCGCTTGTTAAACCTGATACAAGAAAAGGATTTTCCGTTCACTACGACTTCCGGACAAATCCTTGACAGTGGACGCTATACCGCCGCGCTCAGGTATCTGGCGGAAGAAGTCGACTACGAGCGCCTTAAAATCCGCAGGGACGAACGCCGCGAACAGGGTGAACTCGTCGGCATAGGCGTTGCTTTCTATATCGAACCGTGTGGATCTGGTTGGGAAAGTGCGCGTGTCACGATTAGCCCTGATGGCACGGTGTTGGCGGCTACTGGCAGCAGTTCTCAGGGACACGGCCGCGAGACGGCATATGCCCAAATAATATCGGATAGTTTGGGTGTCCCGCTGCACATGATTCAAGTTCTGCACGGTGATACTGACTCCTGCCCATCTGGTATAGGCGCGCTAGCCAGTCGCAGCACGGCGATTGGCGGCAGCGCGATAAGTCGCGCGTGTGCAGCAATCCTCAACAGGCTGCCGGCGAGCGGGTCAATTGATGTCCCGTTGACCGAGGAGGTTGTCTATGAGGCCCCAGGCGAGGCGTGGGGTTATGGCTGCTATATCGTGCAGGTCTCGATCGAACGCGATACCGGTGTAATCACTATTGAATCCGCTGCCTGTATCGATGACATAGGGACTGTCATCAATCCCATGTTGGTTGAGGGACAGATTATGGGTGGTTTCGCCCAGGGGATCGGCGAGGCAATGCTTGAAGAGGTGATCTACGACGACGACGGTCAGCTTGTTACCGGCACCTTCATGGACTATGCGATACCACGCGCTGACAACATCCCGCCGCTGTCCATCTACAAGATGTCTACCCCGAGCCCATTCAATGAACTCGGATCAAAGGGCGTTGGCGAAGCTGGCACTATAGGTGCGCCAGCTGCGATTCTTAATGCAGCATTGGATGCCCTTCGCCCACTTGGCGTTCGCGACCTGCAAATGCCACTAACAAGTCAACAAGTGTGGCGCGCGATTGGTCGTGCTACTGAAAGGAACTGAGCATGAAATACAAACGAAATGACGCCAAGGACTACGCAAAAGAAAATATGCGAGGAATTTGGGCTGCTGCACTGAATCCATTTGCGGCCGACGGATCTCTCGATGAACAAGGCCTTCGAGCAAATATTCGGCATTGGGTCGACGATCTCGATATCAAGGGACTTTTCATCGCCGGCAAGCAAGGCGAATTTTTCTCGATGTCACTGGCTGAACGCAAACGTAACTTCGAGATCGCCGTCGAAGAGACCGGCAAAAAAGCGCAAACCATCATGTCATGCTCAGATCAAAATTTCGACACCGTGGTGGAACTTGCCCATCACGCAGAGAATGTCGGCGCTGATTTCATTGTCGTACACACTCCGGTTTTGCATTTTATTACGGACCGTGACGATACAGTCTTCAATTACTATGACGAGTTGTGCAAGCAAACGAACATAGGCGTGGCAATGTGGAGTCACCCGGACTCGGGATATTTGATGTCACCTGAGTTGTGCGCTCGGATCGCCGAAATTGCGAATATTGTGGCCATCAAATACAGTGTGCCACGATCCATGTACGTCGAATTGACACATTTGGTCGGAGATAAAATACTGGTCAGTACAGCATCGGAAGATGATTGGCTGGACAATATCGAAGAATTGAAGTGGCAGCTGTATCTTTGCTCATCACCACCTTATCTCCTCCAGACGAAGTCAGATCGGCGCATGCACGACTACACTCAGCTCGCATTCAATGGCGAGTTTGAAGAAGCACGAGCGGTTCGCGACAGTCTCAACCCTGTGCGAGCGGCGTTGCTGGAAACGCGGCCGGGTGGCAAGCCGCAAGCACACCAGAAGTATTGGCAGGAACTTTTGGGTCAAGTCGGCGGACCGGTGCGCTCACCACTGTTGCAACTCACGGAGGCGGAAAAAGATTCCACCAGGGAAGCGTTCGAGAAATGCGGCCTGAGAAAGTAGCTGGCATCTTGCCAGGCTCGCGATCTAATGCAAAATTTCAATCCGCCAGGCAACCTGGCTCTCCCGCACCGAATCGCCCAACAACACCGGCAAGTCACTGGTCGTCTGCTGATACACAATAGAACACCATTCGACTAATTCATTCGCAGACCTTGGTTCACCAACAATATATTCCTGTGTCAGGTCGGCGCCAAAAATTCGTCACCGGCATCGATTGCTATGCTGAGATAACATCAGCCATAGCGTGTAGTTAGCGACTGACGTTGCTGATATGCTGCAGTGTGCTACAGACATATTGTTTTTACAGTATATTTTGCAAATCATGACAACTTTATTGTGATCGTTGCAGTGCTGCCGTAGCGCGACAGTAAGGACATGTCGAACCGCGCATTGTTGTGCGGTTGTATCGATAACTGCTGATTTGGCGATTGGGAACAAATAAGAACAGACGAAAAATGTAACATCCCGCCGCTCTGCCCGGTCAATCACCAAGACAACAACCAGGGGAACGTTATGAAAGCATCTGACCTGCTCGTTCAGTGTCTCGAGGAAGAGGGCATCGAGTATATTTTCGGCGTGCCCGGCGAAGAAAATGCCGACTTCATGCTATCGCTGGAAAAGTCAAAAACAATACGCTTTATCCTGACACGCCACGAACAGGGAGCGGCATTCATGGCCGAAGCTTACGGCCGCCTGACGGGTAACCCGGCCGGTTGCCTCGGCACACTCGGCCCCGGTGCGACCAACCTGATTACGGGCGTCGCGAATTCCAATATGGACCGCGCGCCGATGCTCGTGCTCACCGGCCAGGGTTCAACCGATCGTCTGCACAAAGAATCCCACCAGATCATGGACGTCGTGAGTATGTTCAAGCCGGTCACGAAGTGGGCAACGACCATCCTCAACCCGAACACGATTCCGGAGATCGTTCGCAAAGCAGTGCGCGTCGCCCGCACCGAAAAACCAGGCGCTGTGCTTCTTGAATTACCCGAAGACGTTGCCGGCATGGAAACCAGTGAAGTACCCATCAAGCCACGCCGTTTTCGCCGTCCGGTCGCTGACGAAAAGATCGTTGATCATGCTTTCTCCATGCTGGAAAACGCCAAACGGCCGGTCATCATTGCCGGCAATGGCTGCATTCGCAAGCGCGCCAGTGAACAACTACGAAAATTCTGTGAGCAGACAGGCATCGGCGTGATCAGCACTTTCATGGCGAAGGGCTGTGTCGATATGGACGCTGACTATTGCCTCTATACGGTCGGACTTGGCAGCAAAGACTGGGTCGCACTCGCTATCGATGATGCTGACCTTATTATCACGCTTGGTTTTGATATGGTCGAGTATCATCCGCAGTTGTGGAATCCGCAGGGCGACAAGAAAATTATCCATGCCGATTTTCTTGCCGCAGAAATTGATGCGCACTACAACCCCGCAGCAGAACTGATCGGCGACCTGGCGCATACCTTGTGGATGTTCAATGAGCGGGTAGCAACGTCCACTGCCATGCAATTCGATTTCGAGAACCAGCAAAAAAGTCGCGCCGCGATGGCTAAGGATTTCGCGGAATTCAAAGACGACAATACCGAAGGCTCAATTCGACCGCAAAAAGCAATTTGGGATGTGCGGCAAGTCATGGGGCCGAAAGACATCCTGCTGTCCGATGTTGGCGCGCACAAAATGTGGATTGCCAGACATTATCAATGCCATGAACCGAATACCTGTCTGATTCCAAACGGATTTTGCTCGATGGGATTCGCCTTTCCGGGCGCCATTGCCGCCAGCATTGTGCATCCCGATCGACGCATTCTTGCGCTGTGCGGTGACGCAGGATTCCTGATGAATTTGCAGGAAATGGAAACGGCGAAGCGCCTTGGCAGCAATATTGTTGTGTTAGTCTGGGAGGACAACGCCTACGGATTGATTGAGTGGAAGCAGCAGACGCATTTCGGTCGCCATACCGATCTCGCCTTCAGTAATCCGGACTGGAACCAACTGGCTAAAGCATTCGGCTGGCATGGCCATTACGTATCACGAAGCGCGGATTTTGCCGACACCCTGGATAAAGCATTTGAGGAGCGAGGCCCTAGCCTGGTCGTCATTCCGATCGACTATCGTGAAAACCTGCTGCTGACAAAGAAGCTCGGCGAGCTAACATGGACGAATTAAGTCGGGTCCTGGTCGCTGGCGATTTGCCACCTGCAGGGGAGCATGCGGTCACATCCCCGTATGACAACAGCTTATTGGCAACGGTCAGCACTGGCGGTGCTGAGCACGTAGAGGCAGCATTAACCAGCGCCTATTCCCTGATTCGCGATCGTGACAACTGGATACCCGTCGCCGAACGACTGGCGATTCTTGAACGTCTCATCGCGCTCATGGAATCGCAGCAAGATGAATTGGCGAAACTTGCCGCGAGCGAAGGTGGCAAACCGTTGGTTGATTCCAAAGTCGAAGTCACGCGGGCCATTGACGGTGTCAAACTCTGTATAGAATCGATCCGTGCTCATGCTGGTGAAGTAATACCCATCGCAACCACTCAGGCTACATCGGGGCGCGTAGCATTCACACAGAAGGAACCGATCGGTGTCGTAGTCGCAGTCAGTGCGTTCAATCACCCGCTGAATCTGATCGTGCACCAGGTAACGCCTGCGGTTGCGACTGGCTGCCCGGTCATCGTCAAACCAGCTGGTGACACGCCACTGTCATGCCTGAAGTTTGTTCAATTGCTGCATGCTGCCGGTCTGCCTCCGGCCTGGTGCCAGGCGATTGTCACCGACAGCAACGCAACTGCCGAGGTACTCGTTACCGATAGTCGGGTCAGTTTTTTCAGTTTCATCGGCAGCGCAAAAATCGGCTGGATGTTGCGCAGCAAACTGGCGCCGGGTACTCGATGCGCCCTTGAACATGGCGGCGCAGCGCCCGTAATTTTGCTGGACGATTTCGACTTCGATACGACCGTCGCGTCAGTTCTCAAAGGTGGCTTTTACCACGCGGGTCAAATTTGTGTGTCGGTACAACGAGTATTTGCGCCACGAAAAATCGCACGCAAGTTTGCCGCAGCACTGGCAAGTGCGGCGAAAAAATTGGTCGTCGGCGATCCAACCAGTGATGCAACCGAGGTCGGGCCGTTAATTCGCGCAGCAGAGGTCGACCGGGTCGCCGCTTGGGTCAAGGAAGCAAAGTCCGAGGGTGCCGAGATTCTTTGCGGCGGCGAGCAGCTGGCAAATAACTGTTACGCGCCAACCGTGTTACTGGACCCATGCGCAGATTCCAGGGTCAGCAGGATGGAGATATTTGGCCCGGTTGTTTGCGTCTATTCATACGACGACATTGACGCGGCAATCGCCCAGGCCAATTCCCTGCCAGTCGCGTTCCAGGCAGCTGTTTTTGGCGAGAATATTGATCAACTGATGCACGTCGCCCGGCAGATCGACGCGTCGGCCGTCATGATCAACGACCACACCGCGTTTCGTGACGATGTCATGCCCTTCGCCGGGCTGCGCGAATCGGGTCTGGGCGTTGGCGGCATTCCACACACGATAGACGACATGCAGATCGACAAAATGATGGTGATCAAATCCGCCGGGTGAATAACAGGCGGCTAGTTCACCAGCCTTGTCGGCAAGGGAACATTACACAATCCTATTCGATCCGCCGGATCAACAAACCACTCTTCAGCGCGATAACGGCGCGCTTCCACCAGTGATTGAAACGTGTCGGTGTCGGTTCGCAATAACTCGATAGCGAGTCGCTCGTCTTCAGCCAGCTCGCTACCAAAACGAATCGATTCGATCGGCACATACTCTGTCTCGTTTTCGTAGAATCCCAAGGGACCGGTACCCCGCGGCAACGTAGTCAAGTGCTCGATACCGTGCACGACTCGTCCGACCAGCGTTACATTGCGATCGAGATGTCGTGGCGCATGGCCGGTTACAACATATAACTCCGCGCCATTGCCACTGCGCGGCGAGTTGCCGCGACCAACACCGAGCATGCCATAACAGTGCGTAAGCCAGGCGCGACCATCGGCGCCGTCTCTGCCCACCGGAAAACCGTCGGAAAAGCCAACTTCATCGGCGTAAGCGTCGCGACTGGCCAGCGCCGTGAATGGTAAGTTTTTGGCATTGCGGTAAGCCTCCAACTCGAGCACCGCCAATGCATTTCCCTGCGTCCTGGCCGAATTGGTGCCGGCATTCACATCGCCCCACTGCACCACGTAGTTGTCCTGCGAACGGATAATCGACAGGCCGTCAAAGTAACGGTTACTGACCAGGTTACGAATGTTCGCGATATGTGCCGGCGCAAATTTTGGCGCAAGTTCGAACACCACCAGCCCGTTGCTCATTTGCATGTAAAGCGTATTGTCCGGATCGAGGTGTCGCCAGTCAGAATCCCGGGATGCATCCAGCACCCCGGCCAGTGTCGGCCGATCCTGCGCAACGGCACCGCTCATGGCAATAGCGGCGACCATTGCAAGGACGTATCGCATGGTCAGTATCCCAGGAAGACGGACAGCAGGACGACCACCAAAATCGGCGGAATGATGAAGCGAATTGTAAATCGCCAGGTGGCGAACATGACCCCATCCGCAACGTCCAGCTCTTCAAGCTTCAATGCCTTGGGCACCAGCCAGCCAAAGAAAATGGCCGACATTGCGCCACCGAACAACAACAAATTATTGGCCGCGAGATGATCCAGCGCGTTAAAAATATTCTTACCTTCATAGGAAGGTACGAAATCCAGTGGGTAATAGGTCGACCAGTCACCCAGTGAAATTATGGAGAAAACACCTAGCAACCAGGCCGCCCCGGCAACATAGAGAACGCCTTTCTTGCGTGCAATGCCCCAGTGTTCATCGACCCAGTTAACCACACCCTCGGCAAGACCAAAGCAGGAGGATATCGCTGCCGAAATCAGCAGGATGAAAAATATCGAACCGAAAAACTGGCCCCCGGGCATTTGGCCGAACGCCAGTGGTAGCGTCTGAAAAATCAACCCTGCCCCGCTGCCGGCATCCAGTCCATACTGAAATACGAGCGGAAATATCGCGAGCCCGGCGACCACTGCCACACCAGTGTCCAGCAAGATAACCGCTGTCGCAGATCGGGCGATAGAAAAATCCTTGGGCATGTATGCACCAAAGACGACCAGTGATCCCATGCCAATGCCGATCGAGAAAAAAGCCTGGCCAATAGCCAGCATCACCGTGTTGAAAGTGACTTTCGAAAAATCGGGTTCCAGGAGAAACTTGAGCGCAGCGGGCATGTCACCGGCAACCGTTCCATAGATCACCATTATGATCAGCGTGATAAACAAAGCCGGCATTAGTATTTTCACCGCTTTTTCGATACCACCCTGCACACCCCTTCTGATCACGACAATAATGATCAGGTGCACGATGGTGTTCCAGAACAGAAGTTTCCAGGGATTACTCAAAAGCTCGCTGAACAGGGAACTCGACTGGTCTGCATCAACGCCATTTAATGCTCCACTGGCGGCCTTGACGAAGTAATCAAGCGTCCAGCCCGAAATCACGGTGTAGTAAGACAGAATCACGAACGCACAGAAAATGCCCAGGGTGCCAACAAGCCCCCACGACTTGCTTCTGTTGCACGCGGCTGCAACGGCACGATAACTGCCGGTCGCACTGGATTGTCCGCGCCGCCCGATGGCGATTTCAGTAATGAGGAGCGGCAACCCGATACCCAGGGCACACGCAAGATAGATAAAAAGGAAGGCACTACCGCCATTCTGGCCAAGAACGTATGGGAATCTCCAGATATTGCCCATACCGACCGCAAAACCGACCGCAGCAAGCAGGAATCCCCATTTTGATGACCATTGTTCTCTTGATCCAGCAGAACCTGCCATTTGATGCTCCTTATTGTTGTTTTAGGCTTTCCGGCGCCGCCCTGATTGCGCCAGCCGATACGGTATCTTCTCACAAACACTGATTTTCTTCGATTTTCGATTAATATCGGTCACGGATCGGAGGGAGCCCGGCCGCACGTAACAATTCGAAGTGCCAACCAGGATTAATCAAATGACACGTCTGATCACAATACTTGCCGGAATACTCATTGCTGCCGGACCAGCCAATGCCGATACCCTTATTCATGCCGGGCGACTTATCGATGGTGAAGCCGACAAGGCGGTTAACGAAGTAACACTGCGCATAGCTGGCACTATCATTACTGCAATCGAAGATGGCTATTCATCACCGCGTACAGGCGACACGGTGATTGACATGACGAATCAAACAGTCCTGCCGGGATTGATGGACATGCATGTGCATCTCACCGGCCAATACTCTGCTCAAAGCAACCTGAACCGCTTTACGCTCAATGAAGCGGACTATGCCTATGACGCCGCGAAGTATGCCAAACGTACACTGGAAGCCGGTTTTACCGTCGTACGCAATCTTGGCGACTCTTTTAATGTCACGGTCGCGTTGCGCAAGGCGATCGACGCCGGTGATGTGCCGGGACCGCGGATATTTACGGCGGCGAAGGGCCTTTCGTCCACCGGTGGTCACGGTGACCCGACCAATGGCTGGGCCGCGCATTTCGATGCGGATCCAGGCCCGAAAGATGGCGTCGTCAATAGTGTTGCAGATGCCCGCAGAGCAGTTCGCCAGAGATACAAGGATGGCGCCGACTGGATAAAAATTACTGCTACGGGTGGCGTATTGAGCGTTGCCAAGAGTGGACAGAATCCGCAGTTTACGATTGAAGAGCTAACGGCAATTATTGATACGGCAAAAGACTATGGCTTGCGGGTGGCCGCGCATGCGCACGGCACCGAGGGCATGCGACGCGCGGTCGTTGCCGGCGTTGCATCGATCGAGCACGGCACTTACATGACCGATGAAGTAATGAAGCTGATGAAAGAACACGGCACCTATTATGTACCGACAGTGATGGCGGGTAACTGGGTCGCCGAGAAAGCAAAAATCGACGGTTTCTTCCCTGAGCTTGTGCGGCCTAAAGCTGCGGCAATTGGCCCGCTTAGCCAGGATACATTCTCCAGGGCTTATGCATCCGGGGTGAAAATAGTTTTTGGTACCGACACCGGAGTCTCCCCGCATGGTGAAAATGCCAGGGAATTCGAGTTGATGGTTGCCGGTGGCATGCCACCGATGGAGGCGATTCAGTCAGCAACCAGTGTTGCGGCGGATTTTCTCGAGATTGGCGATACGCACGGGCGTCTGCAGGTTGGCAAACAGGCAGATATCATCGCGGTGCCGGGTAACCCGCTGGATGACATTACGTTGATGCAACAGGTGAGTTTTGTGATGAAGGGCGGCACGGTTTACAAGGATTGAAGCACTGCACAAAAATTCACTTGTAGGAGCCTGCCCCAATCCGCCCACATTGACGAACAAATACGTCCGTAGCTGACGCGGATTGATCTTTAGTGCCATGAACAAGAATAGCGAACTCGCCCGCTGGGCAGGCTCCTACAAATTGATTATTAAATTTAGCGTGATGCTGGTTACCGCACCGGTCGTGCGTGCGCCGCGCCTCTGAAAATCGCATTCATGAAGATAACGTTCAGGCCGTCAAGGTACGCCCGTACGTTCGGATCCTGCGTAAACCCGATCACGTAGCCTTTGCCATTCTTCTGCACCACAACAAACGGCTTGTAGGCGAGTTGTTTTCGATTCTCTTCCCAGAGGTAACCACTCGCGAGCAACTCATCCGCACCACGGAATCGGGCAACGTTAACACCCTTGTCTATCCGCATCGGCGTGTAAATATCTGTACCACGAACCAGCACTTTCAATGTTGGCGCAACACCGGCACCAAGCCAGTGATCAGGATCGACGTCCGCGTTAACCAGCACGCCGGCTACCGGGTCCGGTGTATCTTTCTCCGCTGCAACCAGATTCCGGTATTGTGCCTCGTCCGTAACGTAACTACCCTCGACGGTCGCTTCCAACGGTTCGTCATCACCATCAGCGCCGCTACTTGCAGATTCTTCCGCATCGCTTTCGTTGACTGCGTTTTCGCGACGAATTGAGAGCAAGTCAATATTCGGATCAGCGAGGTAGCGGTTCGCAGTGCCTATGCCGATCAGTACGCCGCCTTTCGCTACCCAATCCTTCAGGTTGGCGGTGCCCTGTTCACCCAGAACCGACGCATAGTCCTGGTCGCGGCCGGTTTCGGGGAGAATCAGCACCTGGTACTGACTCAGGTCGGAACTTGCGAGCCGCCGGGTACGAATAGGCGTAATCGGTAAATCGAATTGGCGCTCCAGTACAAAGCGCGTATTGCCGGCGACATAAGAAGAGGTCGGGCTGTCCCAGGCTATCGCTACTTTTGGTGTATTAAATCGAACAACTCTGCCGCTGCCGAAATTAGGTCCATCCGTCACCCAACTGTTGTCGACCGCGACAATATTTGCGCCTGTCGTTGCAGCAAGGCCGGCAAGCACGGATGAAAGATTCTCCGCATTATCGGCGACGTCCAGAATCAGCGTACCTGACGGATAGCGGGTGCCCATGTGCGTGAAGGCGTTATCCGTACTCTTGACTGACAGGCCCTGCTGCAGTGCGTTGGACAAGAATCGGGCTGCCGTTGCCGTTCCCCACGGCACCAGGTAGGCAACAGATCCGCCGCCACCGGTAACGGCGCCGGGCTGCACGATCTCCGGACCAGCGTTTGTGAACGATCCGGAAATCGTGCGATTACAGGCAACAGCCCGGACGTTCATCATCAACGGCATCGACCAGGCGGTTACATCGTAAATCTCGTCCGGCAAATTCTTGGCGCGACGACGTTCCTGTTCTGCAAGAAAATCATCCTCGAGTGGAACGTCGGCATCCATGAGTGTGCGGATAAGGCGTTTGGCCGGTTGACTGGTGTTGATTACGTAAGAACCGGGTGCATAGGTTTCACCGCACGCCTTGAAAGACTCACTCGCCCTGCCAACTTCCACACCCTGTTGCACCAGCAATCCTGCCAGTTTGTTGGCCGCAGGTTGATCGGCCTGCGTCGGCAAAATATACGAGCGGATGTCATCGCTTTCACCCTCATCGATCGCGCTGACTTGATAGTCATAAAAATCGTCAAGAAATTTCTTGCGATTAACGGCGACTGTTTCGGCCGTGCCAAGCGATGTTATAAAATGATTGCGTACGGTGTAGCGGTAACTAAGATCGTTGCCATCATACTGACGGAACAACAGACCACGTGCTGAAGCCTGTTCGTAAGTCATCGCGATGCTACCGAAATAGGATGGCCAGCTCGCGCCGTAGCCCGGGTAAAAAGCGTCGTAGACTTCACGGGTAAAATAATCGATGCCGAACGTGTCGAACCAGCGTGCGTTGTTCTGGCCAAAAAGCGTCAAACTTGAACGCTGGTCAGCGGCCAGGTGCGGGTTGTAGGGAATCGCCTCCGGCGCAAAGTAATAGGTGCCATCCGAACCCATTTCGTGGGCGTCTACATAAGCAACCGGATACCACTCCAACAACGCCTTTATCCGCCCACGCGTCTCTGGCTGGGTAAGAATAAACCAGTCACGATTCAGGTCGAACAGGTAATGATTGGTGCGACCGCCGGGCCACGGTTCGTCGTGCTCTGCGGAGATGCGGTCGCCATCCGGAACTATGCCTTCAGACATCTCAAAATGATGTACGAAACGGTCACGCCCATCCGGATTTTGCATTGGGTCAATGACCACAACAGTGTCGCGCATGATGTCGGCGACTCTTGCATCACCGCGAGATGCCAACAAATGGTATGCAGTCAACATCGACGCCTCGGTGGATGAGATCTCGTTTCCGTGCACACCATAGGACAACCAGGTCACCGCCGGTTGCGTTGCAATAATATCTTGCGCTTCGGCACGCGTTGTCTCACGAGGATCAGCCAGGCGTTGCATGCCTGCCTTGATCTCTTCGATGCGGGCCATGTTTTCTGCTGACGTTACAACGACATAAATCAACTCCCGGCCTTCCCAGCTTTCTGCGTACCGCGTCATAGGGATACGTCCGGGAGCGGCATCCACAAGTGCTTCGAAATAACGTATCGCATCGCGATGCCAGGTTATGCGCTCGCCAGGGCTGTAACCGAGCACGTCGTCCACGGTGGGAATGGCAGGGTCATAGTTCGCGTTCGGCCAGAAAGCGAAATCATCCTGGGCGTTAGCAACGGTTGCTACCAGGCTGTACGCGAGAACGACTGCGGTCATGCCCACACATCGCAGGATCGAATTCATTTTCTTCCCCTTATTCGTTTGCGCAACCAGGTTTCAGGGGCTAATGGTCTTATCCCAATCCAGTACCTGGTACTTTTCAAGAATTCGTTGCAGATCTTCAATGGGAATCGCTGTAAGGGTACCCCGCGAACTGCTAACGGTCGTCGCTTTGAAAATCGCATTGTAAATAGCCTCTTCCGTGGCTTCTGCCGCAATGGCAAACAGCGGAGACATCGATTCGTTGACCAGCGCGTCGGACGTAACGGGATCATTGCTAAAGCGTGGCCGCCTGACCGTCGGGTCTGTTGAGAAAGCAATTACGTAGTCACCGGAACCGTTGCTCGCGAAAGAACCGGTTCGGGCAAGTCCCATGATCGCTCGCATCGCCAGCCGGTCGAGACTACGGGCGTTCAGGGGCGCGTCGGTCGCGACGACTATCATGATCGAACCGTCTTCCTGGTGATCGTCTTTGCCCTTGTTTTCCAGCTGCTCGCGATAGGAGTAAGTGCCAAGCTCGCGGCCGACCGGTGCCCCGTTTATGGTCAAAGTGCCGCCATAGTTCGTCTGCACCAGGACACCAACGGTATATCCACCGAGCGACTCAGGCAATACTCGCGAACTGGTACCAATGCCACCTTTCCAGCCGAAAGCCTGGGTGCCAGTGCCAGCACCAACGCTGCCCTCTTCCACCGGACCACCGCTGGCATTCGCCAATGCGGCGAACACGTGTTCACGCTGCACGGGATCCGCCCACATATTGTTGACGCGCGAATCGTTGGTTTCACCCACAATCGGGTTGACGGTATGCTCGCCCATCCCTGGTTGCAGGTAAGTCCACTCTTTGAGTGCATTTGCCGCAGACCAGACGCACAACGTGCAAGTCAGCAAGATAGGTGTTTCGAGTTCACCAAATTCCCTGACCTGCGTCTCGCCGATCAATTTTCCGTAACCGTTGCCAACGTGAATCCAGCCTGGAATTGGGTGCGTATAGAGATTCCCGGGTCCCGGAATGATGGCGGTAACGCCAGTGCGAATATCATCGCCCTCAATTACGGTTGCATGCCCGACCTTGACTCCGGCCACGTCCGTTATCGCATTCAGTGGGCCGGTCGGGAATGTCCCGACGACGAGCCCGATATCCCGCGCACGGGGCCGGGCATCATCGTCGGCCGCAACCACAACCATGCTCACCAGCAGCAAAAGCAGCGCGACAACAATATTTGCGGATAAAGACATCATTGATCTGATCATAAGGGTTTCCTTGATTTGCGCACCACAGTATTGCCTGACGCACTGCTTGACAAACCCGCCCAACCCACAGCCGAAGAGAACGGACGATTACCTTAGTACGTCAAACAGATGGCTGAACTTGATGATAAATTCCCGGCCGCGCGGTGGCGCGCCAATTCCGCGTTCGTCAATCTCGTTGTAAACAAGATACAGACCGGTGTTGGCCGACTGCAGCCAGGAAAATCGCAGGTTGGTTGATAGCTGATCATCCACCTCGTTGTATTGGGTCAGCATCTGCAACAGGATTTTCGGCGTAAACGAATAGGATAGTCTCAGGCGCACCAGGTTGGCGGTGAAGTCTCCGCCTGGCACCGGTATATCCAGATCATTGTAGTTGTAAGCAAGCTCGGAGCTGAATTTTTCACCGATGCGGTACCTGATAGTTGGCGCGAGGCTAATCCGGTCACCACCAAAGATGCCGCCGAAGATGGCGCGCAGGCCGAAATTCAGGGGCTTCGACTGGTTGCCTATGAATACCAGCTGCAGTTCGGTCTCGTCATAGGTTCCAGGCTGGATCGTTACTCCATCAATGATATCGAACGCTTCTTTTACACCGTCCGTTTTAATGTTGACGCCGGTGTGGATTTCCCTGCTCGTACTGAATTCCCAGTGAGAATCTATGTGGAGAAAGCCGGTTTCCTGGAAGCCGTCAAAATCCCAGAAGCCCCGATAGCTAATATGTGGACGAATCTCGAACAACCCCCAGAGATTGTCAGGTCGAATGCGGCGCAAAATCCGCCCGTCGTATTTTCGATACCCGCTGCGGGAGAGGAAGCCGACTTCGGGATTAAAATCATCGCCGACTTCCGTATAGCCAAGTCCTCCGGACCAGTCAGCATTGTTGTACTCACCCCTGATAGTGAACGCGTTATCTTTACCGGTCAATCCGGGCGTATCTGTCCAGGCCGCCCAGCCCTGCATCAAAATGTTGTCACCAATACCCCAGCGACCATCGATTGCATAGGTCTGATTCTGGTCGTCGTCACCATTGCCCAGCAGGCTGCCATCGCCGTCGCGATCAACGAACAGGAATCCAACGGATGACCGGTTCGCCAGTTCCTGGTTAACCCTGGCGACCGTATATTTGTTGCTCGATGCAAGACCTTCCACGCTGTCGGAGCCCATGTACAGAAGACCAACGTTCGTAGTCGCCCCCACTTTGCCCGACAATCGCACGCCACCATCGATTGGCGTCGGCTCGCCATCTGCGATACCGATACGACGACTGAAAAACAATTCAACCTCACGCGGATTGCCGACCGTAAACTGACCAGCGTTTTCCAGGAAAAACGGTCGTTTTTCCGGAAAGAACAGGCTGAAACGGTCCAGATTCACCTGCTGATCATCCACCTCGACCTGGGCGAAGTCCGTATTCAGGGTGGCGTCGAGCGTAAGACTGGGCGTGATCGAATATTTCAGGTCGAGGCCAACTTCCTGATCCGATTTCGAGTTCGCCAGGTCGCCACCACTCTTTGTCTTGCCAAGCACATACGGGGTGATTTGCAAATTGCGTTGCGGTGGCGCACCAATGCCTTCGATTGAACCGGCTTCAGAGACACGATACAGGTTTCGTTCCTGCGACAAGGGTGCCCAGAAGGCAATCTCGTTGTTACGACGAATTCGGCGTTCGAAGTTGAAGCCCCAGACCTGTTCGTCACCGGTGCCATAGCGCAAGGACGTAAACGGAATTTCCATTTCCGCGCTCCAGCCGATATCTGACACGGAAGCCTTCACGGTCCACGGTGCATCCCAGTTCAGATTTAAGCCATCGGCACCACCTGGAATAAACTGACCGGCACCTTCTCTCGATACCTGGCCGTCAAACTCCATGCCAGCCGCGTTAGTGCCAAATACATAGCCGTTCTGTCGATCCAACAAACCGTCGATGATGACGCGGAAACTGTCAGTGTCATTGAGTGACGAGTCCCGACGACTATCGGTGGTGATTATTTCGAGAGGATTATCGTCGTAGGCAACGACCGCGATATGCAATGCCGTTGCGGTAAAGCCGACAAACACCTCGGTCTTTTGACTGGCTGGCTGACCCGCGTTTGGCTGAATTTGCGAAAAGCCGGTAATGGGTTCCACACCGCGCCAGGCAGGATCATCCAGTACATTGCCATCAATTACCGGTTCGATAGTCAACGCATGTGCGCGAGCCGTCGGTCGTGGACCGAGGTCCGTGGACTGCGCAAACACCTCTGCGCTAATGACCAGAGCAGTAAGCCCGTACACAAAAACAAGGCCCTTAGGAACGCGGGCCGAAAATTTCCTCACTTGACTCCCCATTTGGTTGCCGTCGCAACCAAAACTGACAATTTGCCGACAAAACGGCCTGCAAGTCTACTGGGCATCAGACAGGAATCAATACGTGCAGTTCGCAACCAGCATGCAATTACAGGAAATTTTGGGCTAACTGGCTCGCCTTGCGAAACAGACTCTTACTCGGCAGTCGGTAGTAGTCCGTGAATATCACATTGACGGAGTACTGGTATTCAGCTGGTCGCTGTAACCGAACAAGCCAGCACTGCCGCCAGTGTGGACAAACACGATGTTTCCGGCACCGGCGAAAAAGCCATTGCCGATCAGATCGATCATGCCGGCAAGACCCTTGCCGCTGTAAACCGGATCAAATAGCAAACCCTCAAGACGGGCAAGTAACATCACGGCGTCATTCATCTCTTTGGTCGGGATGCCATATCCGTCACCCACGTAATCGCAATTGGCAACGACGTCCGCGCGCATTACAACATCCGGCGCACCAACAAAATCAGCCGTTTCCATTGCCAGCTTGTAGACTTTTTCTTCCTGCAACTCCTGCGGCGCATTGACGCCTATGCCGAGTAACGGGATGCCCGCATGCGTTGCCTTGAGCCCAACGACCAGCCCTGCCTGGGTCCCGGCGCTGCCGGTCGCATGCACGATGTGATCGATAATGATGCCATCCTTGTTTGCTTGCGACATGAGCTCAAGTGCACAATCGACGTAGCCGAGTGCACCGATCGGATTCGAGCCACCGCCAGGAATTATATAAGGCGTCTTGCCTTTGCTGCGAAGCTCTTCGGCAACTTCCTCCATGGCTGCATCCATATCGGTGCCTTTGTCGACGTCCCTGATGTTCGCGCCGAATATTCTGTCCAGGAGCACGTTGCCCGAGTTTAGATAAGGGTCGCTTGCATCGGTGACGCGTTTTTCAAACACCAGCTCACAGCCCAGACCTAGTTTGCAGGCTGCTGCAGCCGTCTGCCTTGCGTGATTCGATTGCACCGCACCCTGGGTAATGATGACGTCGGCATTCTTTTGCAGCGCATCTGCCATCAAAAACTCGAGCTTGCGGGTCTTGTTGCCACCTGTCCCGAGACCGGTGCAATCATCTCTTTTGACGTAAATGTTCGGACCACCCAGGTGCTTGCTTAGGCGTGGCAAGAGTTCGAGCGGGGTCGGTAAATGTGCGAGTGACACTCGTGGAAAACGGGATAACAGCACTTTAGTTCCTCAGCGTAATAGTTATGACTCTTGTAGTGGTAGCGGGCAAATTCCTTTTGCAAGCTCCACAGTTCTTTGTGCCAACACATTCGTCGATGCAACCACCGGTACCGAAAAATCTCTGCCGTCGAAGACAATAGGTATTTCAGTACACCCTGCGATCAGGACGTCAGCACCTTTATTGACCAACCCGATCGCAACAGATTCCATTCTATGCGTAATGTCAGCGGATTTATCACCTGATTTTACGGCATTGATCAGGTCCATCAGCTGGCCTGATTCATCACCATCAGGCACCAGCGCCTGTCGTCCTGATGCTTCGACCGCTCGCTGGTATATGCCGGTATCAATGCAACCATCCGTTGCCATCAAGCCGACTTTTCCAGCGGCCGGACACAAGCTCTCAATCTCGCGGACCGACTCATCAATTATGCTGATAAAAGGAACGCTGGTTGCAGCGTGTATGGCATCGACAAAAACATGTGCCGTGTTGCAAACCATCACCAGAAAATCGGCACCAGCGTCCTGCAATCGCTTCGCCATGGCCGCCAGTCGCTCGGCAACCTCGGGATCCTCATCTCGAATCGCCATCTGGCGGTTCGGCACTGTAGGGTCATGATCGACGATCATGTGAATATGGTCCTGATCACATCTGGCATCCGTCAGCGCAATCACTTTGGCCATGAAATCGACAGTCGCATCCGGGCCCATGCCGCCCATTATACCTGCCGTTTTATTCACGCTCTCAGTCATCTCCATACGCTCACCTGCCGGATCGCGGCGAGAATAACATTCTTTACACATTATGGGCGAAGGCTGCACGCCACAGCGGCAATCAGGTAGTCTATGCCCCGTCCGGAAGTTGAGAGAGCGGTAAAATCAAAACGACAGTTGCCAGCATTTTCCTGTCAGTAATACTTTCTGCAAGTGCCATTGCTCAGGAGATCGATCAGAGATCATATAACCTCGGCATTCTCGGCGGTTTCTCCGAGGTCGTCAGGCTGGGCGTAAAAAAGCTGGCCCTCAGCGAAGTCATGACGCCCGCTGAAATGGACGCGATGATGGACGACGCAATGGTGATCGCGAGGCGCAACGAAGTGCAGATGTGGCGCGAAACAGACCTGATCGTGACTGATCTTTACCCGGGGGATGTCGCAATTGGCAAACATGTACTGCTTATCTATATTGGCGATACGCTCGGCAAGTACCTTGCATTAAAAGCGGACAAAGCGACCCTGGTCGCTGCGGGACGTTATTCAGGGGAAGCCAGGGAAGAAATAGCGCGCCGGTTCGGCCGCCTGCTAAGCTATCCCGAAGCTATCATTACCAGCCTGATCGAAAAACAAACCAATTAGTGAACTAAAAGCGAATAAATTATGAAGAACACCCTGATGCTTTTCAGCGCCTTCGCGTGTCTGGTGGCATGCGCGACCGGATCAAATTCGAACGATGCAGCAGCTGATGAAACGCCTGTATTCCAGAAGCCAATTGATTACATTCCTGCTGCGTTAGGACCACACACCTGGAAAATAACGACAGACAGTGTGCGTGCGCAACAATATTTCGACCAGGGCCTGCAGCTGCGTTATGCCTTTGGAGTCGATGATTCGGCCAGGAGTTTCCGCGAAGCCCGACTGGCGGATCCCGAATGTGCAATGTGTTACTGGGGCGAGGCGTTTGCCCTTGGGTCATTTCTCAACGGTGGCATGACGGCGGAAAAAGCGCCTTACGCACATACGGCGATTGAAAAAGCAGTAGCGCTTGCTGAAAACGTAACAGAGGTAGAACGCGATCTGATCATGGCCACACGCATTCGCTATCCGGAGAACTACGTTCCCGATGAGCGACGCAAGGATGACGAAGCATTTTCTCGCGAGATGGCCAGGGTCTATGCGAAATACCCGGATCACCATGAAGTCGGCGTCGTCTACGCGGTGTCACTCTTCATGCTCGAAGAGCGCCGCGGCTATCGCGACCTCGCTGACCCCGACCTGATCAGACTGCATGCGGTGTTAACGGGCGTTCTCGAAGAGGACATAACGCATCCTGGTGCCTGTCATCTGTACATACATGCGACCGAGTCCAGCCAGGATCCCGGCCTTGCTTTGCCCTGTGCAGATTATCTTGGCGCGGCAATTCCGGTCTCGAGCCATATTCAACACATGCCATCGCATACCTGGAATGAGGTTGGCTACTGGGGCAAGTCGGTGCGCGCAAATACAGCCGCCAGGCACTCAGATCTTATGGCCGCAGAAAACAAGGGCTTCTCTTACGCCCCTGCGCACAACCTGCACATGTTGTTGTTTGCAGCGTCGTACGACGGACAGGGAGCTGTAGCTACACAGGCTGGCAAGGACTATCGTAAGATAGCCGACAGTGCGATTTACGAGGCGCTGACACTCACCCGTTTCGGTCGGTTTGATGAAGTTGTCATCCTGTCCGATCGGCCCAAGGATGAGGTACACGCCGCGATGTGGGACTTCGCGATTGGCTACGCTAATCTCCGCGAAGGCAACGCCGAGTTCGCCAATGAAACAGCACAGAGTCTGATCGCCCTCGCAGAGACAACGGAGGCGAAATTTCGCTTCCATCCGGGCGGCCAGATCATTGGCGCGCTGGGGAACATTCTTGTGGGAGAAATCGAGCGCGCCAATGGAGACCTGGACGCCGCGATCGCTGCATTCCGCAAAGCGGCTGCGTTCGAAGACCAGATGGCTTATGACGAGCCCGAGCCAATGCCGTTCGCAGCGCGCCACTGGCTGGGCGCAGCGCTGATTGAAGCAGGCCAGTACGCGGAAGCGGAACAGGAGTATCGGGTTGAGCTGAAGGACCATCCGCACGATGTCTGGTCCCTTTACGGTTTGAAAGCCGCACTCGAGGCACAGGGAAAAACAGATGCTGCGGTTGAACAGGACTTCACTGCCAGCAGCGCGCGTATGGACGTATGGATTACTGCATCGCGGTTCTAGGCTGCGTGCACGCAGCAAAACTCTGATCCGTTTATTGGAGGTCGCATGTTAAAGAAAATAATTCAAGGATTTATCCTGTCACTTGCACTGAGCGGCATTGCATGCGGACAGTCAGATGACGGATTGAAGGTATTTATATCCATCGACATGGAAGGTGTAACGGGTGTCGTCAACGTGGACGATGCACGCAGGACCGGCAAGGACTACGACTACTTCAGGCAAACAATGACGCGCGAAGCCAACGCTGCGATCGAGGGCGCTATTGCTGCGGGGGCTACGGACATTATCGTGCGGGATTCACATGGTTCGGCGCTGAATCTGCTGCCAGAAATGCTGCATCGCGAGGCAAGGCTAATTCGGGACTGGTCGGGTGGCCCGATGAGCATGATGGAAGGGATTGATGCCAGCTTTGATGCGGCCATTTTTGTCGGTTACCACGCCAGGGCAGGAACGGCCGATGGGGTGCTCGATCACACGTCATCCGGTGACGTGACAGATGTTTCTATCAATGGCTTGTCGATGCCCGAGACTGGCTACAACGCATTGATGGCTGGCTACTACGATGTCCCCGTCATTTTTGTGGCCGGTGACAAGGCTGTCTGCGATCAGGCACGCGAGTTGTTGGGCAACGTAGAGACCGTAGCCGTCAAAGAAGGAATAGGCGCTGCCGCGCTGAACCTGCACCCGGAGGTGGCGCGTGAACGGATTCGGGCTGGCGTCGAGAAGGCATTGCGCGACCTTGGCAGCTACAAGCCATACAAATTGTCGGCGCCCTACACAATGGTTCTGACGTTGAAAACTGAACAGGCGATCTATGAGGGTGCGCTCTATCCAGGCGCCAAACGTAGTGGGGACTGGGAACTAACCTATGTCGCGAAGGACGTGCCGGAACTCATGCTGGCGTATCAAGGCATGAGAAGATGAGACGCAACCAGTAGTGAATACAGTTTGTCTGATGCAAACGGCATCGGGCTAACCAGTCGAAGTTGTAAACTCTGGCCTCGGGATAGCGACTGCGATCAGGTCGCGTCGACGTCCACATACCGGCAAACGCGCCTCACGCGCGAGACGCCACCACTGTTTCTTTCGTGCTTGCAGACCTTCTTCTTCTCTGGTGCTGCAGCGGTGCTTAGCGTTGACTCGTCGGCGGATTCAGCGGGCAGCGTTTCCTGATTCGATGCACAGGCCGTAAGCCACATGGCTACTACGATCAAATTGATTTTATTTCTCAAGAAACTCTTCCTTAATTTGGCCGCAAAAAAACCCCAGACCAAATGAGTTCAGATTCTGGAGCGGCGCGATACTAGTGAATAAGTGTCGTAACTGCAAATACCGTTTTCGTTTATGCAGGCGGCCAACCGACAAGATTCGCTGCAAACAAGGGTTTCCAAGTGCAGGCAACAGCAGTCACCATCACCGGCAATTCGTTGTTCAGCAAGGCAATTCGTGCCGCTGCCGCCAAAACCAGTACGCCAGCAAGACCAGCCCAACCACGAGCGCGGCCCCGAATTCACCTGTTACGTATTTCGTAATGCCTGTGTCGGTGGTGATTGCGTCGAAAAATCCCTGTATCCAGAAGTTATGGCTTGCGTGCAGAAACATGGCCGTCCAGACGCTGCCTGATTTCAGGCGGAACCAGGCATAGACGAAACTGCTGGCAACGACCATCGCGGTGAAACATAGGATGCTATACCAGCCCGGCGCACCGGCGTTGTAGTCAGCAAACAGGATCAACGGCATATGCCATAACGCCCAGATCGTGCCACTGATCAATGCCACTTTGGTGAAGCTCGTAATCCCGGCCAGTCGTTCCACAAGGAAACCACGCCAACCGATTTCCTCTCCCAGTGCGGCGAAGCAATTCAACAACGTGCCAAACAACAGCCAGGACAGCCAGTCCCTGGAAAAGGTTGCGTCGATACCGCCCAGACCGGTCGACCAGACGACACCATAAACCACCAGACCATAGCCTACAGGCAGCAGATAGGCGGATACCTGGTAGCGGGTTTTCCCCCAGCCCCAACCAAGGCCACGCAGGCTCCTTCGATAAATCAGGCAGGTTGCCAACGCTGCGATTCCCGGGCACCACATCAGTGCCACCGGATACCAGCCGCCGCCCGTACTCAACGAGCCAGAGGAGATGATCAGATAATAAGGCACGGAACTGAGCCCAAATGTCAGTACGAGAAAAGTCAGAATTTCCTTGCCGGATCGACTCAGGTTATTCATGGCTCGTTTCTCGAAAGGCAGTCAGATTATTCCCAACGCTCGCAGGGAACTGAGCGTTAATTCTTTCCGCAGTGAAACCTGCTCTCTATTGTCGACCCGCATGTTCATGGCGAAGAACCAGGTCTGCGTTCCTTTTTCAACAAAGCCAACGAACCAGCCGACCTGCGGTGTGGTCGCGGCCCAACCTGACTTGGCATACAGCGAATACTGGTCATTCTCCTCGATCAGCATAATGTCTTTCAGCACATCGACGTGCTCTTGTTGGAATGGAAGCTCATAGTCATAAAGTCTGCGCAGGAACGATATTTCCTCAGCGGCGGAAATTTGCAAGTCTCCATTTAGCCAAAAACGCTCTACGTCGCTACCCACCGTCTGATTGCCATAGTCAATTTGAGCAAGCACTGACTCATATTTCTCTTTGCCAACCTTTCTCGCAATTTCCTGGTAGCACCAGACACACGAGACCCTAAGAGCAGACTCCAGCGTCTGATCCGAATTCCATTGTTGCAGTCCCTTGTCGGTGCCATCCCAGCGGAACAAAGTGTCTTTGGAGTCGACTACTTTCGCGTCCAGCGCTATGAGCGTATTCGGAATCTTGAAAGTAGATGCCGGCGAGAATCGCATCCTGGATCGTGATTCATTGTATACATGAACCGTTTCTCCATCGGCTGATGCGACAATCAGCGTCGCAACAATTCCCCGGGAGTGAAAAATATCAGTGACCGCATCTGATTGCGGTTCAGTCTGCTGACCGGCGGCGATGTTCGTTGCGAACGTGACGACGGCGATCATTGTAAACAGGATTGGTTTTCCCGTTGAATCACTGCTCATCTTCGACAGTGCCTCTCTACAAATCGCAGGAAGTGTGCCGCCGTTTCTGCCGGACGCTCTATCATGGGCAAATGACCCGTGTCCTTCATGATGACCACTTCCGCTTGCGGCAATAACTCTCGCATCACCTCTACGGAACTCACGTCAAGGACGCGGTCATATTCGCCCCAGAGAATCAGCACAGGGCTCTTGAGGTCTACAAGAACGGACTCCAGGCCCGAAGACAAACCGCTCTGAATAGAATCAAAAATAGACCGGTGAAGTTCTGCCTGACTTACTGCTCCCTGCGCGAACACACCTCTTACCGGCCACGGAAGAAAAATCTTTTTGTAAGCCACAAAATCAAGCAGCTCATCATAGTCAGACAGGGAATCCGCGATTAGCGGGTTCTCTCCTTTGGCTACTGCGCGTTGCATATCGCTCTCGTTGGGGGCGTTGATGCCGGCATTGTTGAACAGAGACAACGAACGCACTTGCCCTGAATATTCGTGGCTATAGATAGCGGCCAGATACCCGCCCATAGAATTGCCAATGATATGAAACTGCTGCAGGCCCAACTCCTGCACGAAATCACGCAGCCGGCTGCGCTGTGGCAACAGCGAGTAATCCCAATCCGCATGCTGTGTGGAATAGCCAAAGCCGGGCAAGTCAGGAGCGATTACGCGATATCTGCCCGTCAAATACTTCGAGAATCTGGTCCAGTTGTCTTTGTTGCCGCCAAACCCGTGCAACAGAAATACGACTTCGGCATCTTTCGGGCCGCCTTCCAGGTAGTGCCAGGTCTCATTTTCAATGACCACCGTTTTGTAACGCAAGCCACTGCGGGATCGCTCCGCGGCGACGGCCAGCATTGTTGCTTGCCGGGGGAATAAGGCCATTACAGCAATGAGGCTGACAACAATTGTTACCAGGTACATTAAGAGCATTTCTTCAATCCGGAAATTATATTAGTCGCCTTATAAATCCATTGTGGAGCCCGCCCAGCGGGCGATCAAGGTTGATCACTTGTGTCTGACCTCGATCGCCCGCTGGGCGGGCTCCAAGATTTTATCGCGAGCCGAAAAAACTGCCTATTGTTTCACTCGAATGACATCAATGGACTCCAGCGCCGCGAGATACTCCTCAACGTATTCAACGGGCACAGGACCCAGCTCTGTCGTCAACCAGTCACGAATATCACTGACCGTTCGTTGCCCGTCTACGAAATTCAGTGCCTCGTAGACATACTCGCCACTACTGCCATGCGCACCTGTATACCGTCGCAAGCGCAAATCGGCGAGCTTGTCCTGGCCGAACTTGTCGGCCAGGTAGGAATAACCAAATGCACCCATCGGTCCCTGTATGCCAGCGTTGCGTTCGTACACTGTTGCATTTCGTTCTGCACCGGCATTTGCCTCAGGCGCTGCAATCAACGTCTGCAGCTCTGCGATATATCCCATGGCCGCTTCGTGGTCGCTCTCCGTCAACGTGGCGAATCGCTCAACGCTGTGGACCTTGCGCCGTTCAACGCTGAAGTGCACATCCGCTGACAATGCTGCATCCGTCGCACTCAACTGCAGCCTGCGTTCGAGTAACTGCGAGGATCGGGCCAGTGCATTCCTCTCAAGCATGGTTAAAACAGCCGGCACATCATCGTCGGACATGTTGGCCAGGTACCAGGCACTGACCGCACCGATGAATGCGGCACGTTTCAGTTTAGTTGGATCAATATTGGCGGCGAGATCGTAGTTGGTATGAATATATCTGTCCGGCCAGTCGTGCAGGTACAGTCCCGGGATTCTCCAGGTGCCCTCGAAAAAGACATCGTGATCGCTGCCCATGTCGAGCCCTTCCATCAGCGCGCCCAATGGTTCCTTACCACCTTCCGGTGCATTCAATGGAAACTCAACGACGTCACCACTGGCAAAACCATCCGTTTCTTCGTTGACGAATTTGCCGATCTCATGGCCGAGGTCACTGATGAAGGACGGCACACTGATCGGCCCACCGGATATGCGAAAGATCGACTTCGTGACCGGGCCGCCGCCGACCATATCCATATGAATATTGGCCTTGATGCGTGATACATCGGAATGCTGCGACAGGTAAATGATGCTGCCCTCGATCTCAGCGGGCCACAAGAACCGAATCGTACGTGAAGGCCTTGGCAATATTCCGTTCCTGACCAACGCATTGAGCGTCCGCGCGGTTTCAAGGATAGCGACACAGCCGGACGCGTTATCGTTGGCTCCTGGTCGCGGGTGATCCAGGTGACAGGTCAGGTGTATGTCTTCAGCGGCGCGATCCGTCCCTTTTATCGCCGCAGTTGCGAAACCGTAATTACCGGTTTTATGACTCGCATCAACTTTGGCATGAAAAAGTATTTCTTCACCAGCGGCAAGCCGCTGCTGCAATTTCCTGGCTTCACCCAGGGAAATAACGAAGCCAAACGACTTCGTCTTCGGAAAGCTACTCAGATGCCCCCAGCGAACCAGCCGGTCGTCTTCTTTCCACCATGCGGACTTCTGATTGGGCGCATAAGAAATAATGCCGGCCGCGCCAAGCTCGCCAACGGCTTGTTCGACGACACTTCCCGGCTGACTCGACGTCAGTACCAATTTGCCTTTGACGTCCTTACCAGCGTAGTCGACATCGCTGGTTCCGGCACCGATATCCACCAGTGTCGTTGTGACATCGCCGGACAGACTGTCCTGAGAAAGAGACAGCGGAACGGAGTCCCAGTCAGCCAGGCGACGTACGCGAACCAATTCGCCATTTTCTTGCTTGAGTTCCCACAGTTCGGCAGAGCGCACATCCCACACGTACCGTGACTTCTGCGTACCGAACATTGTCTCGCCATCTGCCGGATACTCGAGTAAGGCAATGTCATCAAGTCCATAATGCTGCAGTTGACCCAGAATATGCTGTGTCGCCTTATCGAACTGACTGCTCGCACGCATGCGGTGCTGTAGCGTTATCGTGTCGAGATTTCTTTTTGCCGCCTCACCTGATGTTTCTTCTGCGATCTGCTTGAGTACGTCTTCGGGCACCAGTTCACGGATATCGGCGCTTGCACTACAGGCCAGTAATAATGAAACAGCGGCGGTGATCAGTTTGATTTTCATATCGGTTTCTTTTTACTGCAGCGGTGCATTACGGGGAATCAGCAGGAACTCTCTTTGCCGTCCGTCAATGTAGTAGGTCTTTTCGCCATCGAAAAAAGCGTCCTCCTCGAGACTGATTCGCACCGCCTTACCCCAGCTTTCGACGTCCGTCTCGGCGTAGAGCTCAATAGAGTGAGCGGTGTTGGGATACAACGGGTAATCGCCACGGCCCGGCACCCCGCCCTGCTGATCCCATAAACCAATGGTCGGGCCAGCCGCGTGACCGTGATAACCAATGGGGTGTGTATAGATGGAAGCGGTGATGCCCTCGTCTTTCGCGACAGCGAGCGCGCTGGCCAGGATCTCATTGCCGGTCCGACCGGTTATGAACTGATCGGTCAGGATGTCCTGCAACCTGTTAGCCCGAGCGAGCGCTGCGCGCAACTCTTCCGGCGCTTCTGTTTCTCCCGGTTTCAGAACGTAGGCATGTTGTTGCGTGTCAGTATTGAGTCGCAGGTAGCTAATACCAAAATCCACATGCAACAAATCGCCCGGCATGATCACTTCATCGTCATGTCGGGCAGAAATCGCCGCTTTCATGTCAACTTCAGGTTGTGCAGCACGATCAACGGATACGGAAGGATGGAACCAGGTCGTCAGTTTCCGTTCGCGAATACGATCCCGATACCACCACATGACATCACCGGTCGTCGTTACGCCAGGTTGAATCACTTTTTCAGACAATCCCTCGGCCAGAATTTCGTGCGCAATACGCACGATGTTCTGATAGGTCGCCATTTCTTCTTCCGTTCGCGTCTCCAGCCAGCCGATGGCCAGTTTCTCCGCTGATACCACGCGATCGTGCAACTTCGGATTTAACGCTTCGTGAAACAGCCGGTATTCAGTCTGTGAAATGCCGTCCGCCAGGGCGAAGGTTTCTGAATAATTCAGGCCAATCCGTCGCGGGTTTCTTGCTTCGATGACTTCTGCGAGCCTGGCCCACTGTTCGCCGTGTAACTCCCGGTCCCAGGCCTTCTCGAACATGTCGCCCACCGCGTATCGCGCCACTGCCAGGGTCTCTAACGGCTGGCCGTCGCCAGGGTTGTATATGAGAAGAATGGTTCGGCGTCTAGCCGAATGCCAGGTGGCAGGAATCATAGTTCGAATGACCGGATCCTCGTTGTACTCGCGCGAGATGATGACCCACATATCGATGTCGGCTCGCTCCATCAGCGTCGGCAAAACTGTTTGCACGCGATTTTCCAGCCAACGGTCGATGACCGCGGCACGTTCGTGCATCGGCAAAATATTTGCTTCGGCAAAAGCGTTCCCGGCAAGAAAAATTAAGGTGACTACCAGACAAAATCGTTTGATCATTGTTATTTTCCTTAGTTTGCGGCTGCCTGATTGTGCCGTTATCTGGCTCGCGCCGCAAAACAATCCGCTCCAGAGGTGGGTAACTCCCCTGTGGGTAAATTAAAATTTGCGCGCAAGAGATCTCCGAAAATCCGCAGGAAGCAGGCACCATCTCGCGGCTCGGATATGAGGAGCAAGACGATCTCCTGATTATCTTTTTCACGCTGCTGAACGGGGATCGGTTGAGTGGGTTTGGCAACGATTGTGAAACAGGCAATCAATTACACTATATAACTATTGACATAGATGCCTGATCTGCGCTATATAATAACTTATATAGGATGATCGGAGGGCAGGACGATGAGTTTTCTGGGTGAAGGCGCTCGTTTTATACACGTACTGTTTGGTTCAATTGGTCTCGTGGCGTTCTGGATACCGGTTTTCGCCAGAAAGGGGGCAGTTAACCATGTCCGCTTCGGCAAGATATTCGTTTGGTCGGCGTACATCGTGCTGACGGCCGCCGGGATCACGCTACTCGCGAGGGTCGCGGATTTATTCGCGCGTAATATCGGTCCGACGGACGAACCCGTGCTGTTCTCATTCATGGTATTTCTCGGCTACCTGACTTTCGTAACCTTCGTAACAGTACGACATGGCATGTCGGTCCTGAAACACAAACGGGACCCCGCCAGCTTGCGAACCAACCTGAATACGGTGTTGGCGTTTTCTGCGATTCTGGCAAGCGTCGGCCTGATTCTCTATGCGCTGCTGCTGTCACCGCCAACCAAAATGTTGCTCCTGGCGCTGAGTCCGATTGGTCTGGGAACCGGCTTTGGCAATCTTCGCTACATGCGCAGCGATACGCCGTCAAAGCGTGCCTGGATGTACGAGCACCTTGGCGCAATGCTTGGCTCTGGCATCGCATTTCACACGGCATTTGCTGTATTCGGGTCAACACGACTTTTTGACATCGGCCTGACCGGATGGATCGCAGTCATTCCGTGGGTCGCGCCGGCGGCCATCGGCATCCCGGCGATTGTCATCTGGACGCGGCATTATCGACTGAAGTTTGGTGAACTTGCATGAGCCTCAGACACATCATGCTGGGCATGTTGCGTGAACCGCACAGCGGCTACGATATCAAAAAGACTTTTGAACAACGGCTGCGAAATTTCTGGCGTGCCGAACTTTCGCAAATCTATCCCTTACTGCAAAAAATGGATGATGAGGGATTGCTCACCAGCAAAGCGAGCCCTTCAGATATTGGCCCGACTCGCAAGGTTTACAAACGAACGGCCAAAGGTCGCAAGGAACTGTCCGCATGGTTGACCGAAGGTCCGGCGGTCGGTACTGAACGCATTGGCTACCTGGCGCAGGTATACTTCCTCTCTGAATTAGGCGATGCAGCTGCCGCATTGGATTTCATGTACGAATTGCGCAATTACATGGCAGATTGGCTGGACACGCTGACGGACACGGAAGACTCGTGGAAAGCGCATGAGCCGGGGTATCCGGATCAATTGCCGGACACGAGTTTCTATCAACAACTCACATTGCAATTGGGACTCATGAAAGTTCGTGCCAACGTGCAATGGTGTGACGAATCAATCGCACGCATCCGGCTTCGCCAGCGGCAAATGAAATTATCCGACATCGCAGACGCTGGCTAGAATCTTTCGCGACGGCAATCATTATCAGCCACCGCGGGAGATGTTTGTCGGCGATTACGGCGGCGCAATGGCGAGATCCTCCCGCAACGTCCGCGATGCCATGTAGTAATGCGCGGCACACCAGACATTCACAAACGCCATGCCGACCAGTGCGTAGCGAATAGACTCGTTACCAAATTCCGGCCTTAAGAAATCGCTGAGAAGCCCCGTTGCCAATGGTCCGATGCCGAGACCGATCAGGTTTAATATGAAGAACAGAACGGCCGAGGCCATTGCTCGCATGCGCAGTCCAACCAGACCGTGTGTCATGGAAATACAGGGCCCAAGATACATGCCGCCGACAATAGCCGGCACAATCCACGACAGCGCGGCAACAGAACCGGTATCAACGAAGATCAGAATAAACCAGTAAAACGGAATTGCGGCCAGAGTGGAAATAAGCGGCACACGGATATGCCAACGCATATCGTTGTATCGATTGGCAAGCAAATCGGATAAATAACCGCCAGCATAGGTGCCCAGCATGCCGCCGAACCCGGCAGAGATCCCGAATAGCAGTCCAATTTGTTCAATCGGCATCTCATGCACACGAATCAGGAAAATTGGCATGAAACCGGCAAGGCCGTAAGTTACGAAAGCGTGTAGCGCGCACGCCAGCGAAATATGACGGAACGATCTGCGCGACCGGAGTACTCGCATGACTGTTGAGAAGGATGATGGTGGCACGTCGGCTCTTGCCTCCGCCATTCCTCTTGGCGGTTCGTGAACAACAAGCCTCAGAATGACGGCGAGCAAAATACCGGGCAGACCAACTACTACGAAGGCAACACGCCAACTGAACACCGATGCCAGGTATCCGCCGGCTACCAATCCAATGAGCGAACCGCCATAAACTCCGAGTGAATATATCGATAGGGCAGTAGACCTTCTGTTGGCCGGGAAAATATCGGAAATCATGGAATGTGACGAGGGACTTGCGCCGGCCTCGCCGAGGCCAACGCCGGCACGAAACAGGAACAATTGCCAGAAACCCTGCGCCGAGCCGCAAATAGCGGTCATCACACTCCAGACAGTGAGTGATATCGCAACAATATTTCTGCGCACGCCGACATCGGCCCAAATCGCTATTGGTATACCCATGGTCGAGTAAATAGCAGCAAACGCGATTCCTGACAGCGCACCGAACTGACCATCGCTAAGACCAAGGTCGGAAATAATCGCCTGACCGAGAATATTGATGACCTGCCGGTCGATGAAGTTGAAGACGTAAACGATCGTCAGCATGCCCAGCACGAAATTGCGGTAGCCGGGACGTTGATAGGCGACTTTTGCGGCCAGCCTGCGGCGCTCGCGTTTGTCAGTAGCGGGTATCTCGGCCATAGAAGTCCTTGGAATTATTGTTAGTGTGGACGCGTTTCAAGATGCTGACGTAACAGATCTTTGCCATAGTCATTACCGTTCGGCGTGCGCACAACTACGTGGACATGTTGTCGGGTTGGGACACCAGGAGTCAGCCCGACATTTCCGACCGGTCTCTGGTGATCAAACTCAATCAGGATAACCGGGCTGTGAATACGAAAATAGAAAACGGCATCATCGGACGACCCACCTACCCATGCAAAGTAAGTGTTATCCAGATGCTCGAGTACTTCCTGCATGCGTACTCGTGCATGTTCATCGCGAATGT
>SMVA01282975.1_pt1 | contig 31711 bp, 30 predicted proteins | sample 2456451 | NCBI WGS metagenome assembly SMVA01 (sample SAMN11095933, study PRJNA526329) | marine sediment metagenome | biome: Marine sediment; feature: Surficial sediment; material: Deep marine sediment; isolation source: Hadal surficial sediment | place: Pacific Ocean | collected 2014-05 | depth... | reverse complement strand
GGGCATAACGATCCCTTCTGGTACCCGGGCCTGCAGGACATCAGCGCCTTTGTTGACTTTACTGCTGTTGCTGAAGCAGGCGATGCCTGCGGGCTGGAATGTTCAGCTTATACCAGCCAGGCCATGTTTCTGTTGGGATGTGGCCTGAAGGAAATCCTGCAGGAAATGGAGCAATTGCCGGATAAAGAGCGCCTGATGCTCGCAGCACAGGTCAAGCAACTGACCTTACCGGCTGAGATGGGTGAGAAGTTTCAGGTCATGGCCCTGAGTCGCGACCTGGATCTGGAGCTGCGCGGTTTTGAATTACTGGATCTGAGATACCGCCTATAAACCCTGTTTCAATTCACTGATTGCCTGAATTCTGGCCATCCGTAATTTTTCACCTAATTCCGGACCCTGCCCCAGGCTTGCGGATATCAGGTCGCGCGCCTGAACTTTCAACGCCGCTTCCAGGGCACGGACCAGGTGGCGGCCCTGGGGATAATCCTTGTGTTCATAGCCCTTTCTTCCCCGGGAATCTGATTCACAACCCTGGACAAATCCCGAAATATCCCTGCTGCGGAATGCATCCAGATCTTCCAGTAATTTCATAATTTTCGCCGGACGCATTTCAAACACCCGGTGGCAACGGAGATGCCCGAAACACAATTGCCTGGCCAGCTTTTGAATTGCGTTGGGCGCACGCAATCGCGTGCAAACCGCGGACACCAGCGCCAAGCCGCTATTTTCATGGCCATGGTGGGCGGGTAATTCACTTTCAGGCGTTAGCCCTTTACCAAGATCATGCAACATGACGGCAAAAACCACAGCTGGCCCAAAATCGTTTTGCGCTGCAAAATCCATGGCAAGATTGGTGTGTATGCCGGTATCGATTTCAGGGTGCCAGACTGGATCCTGGGGAACGCCAAAAAGCACGTCCACCTCAGGCAGTAAAACCGCGAGCGCCCCACACTCACGTAATATTGAAACAAACACACTGGGCTTATCGGCTTCCATTGCCCGGAAAATTTCGCTCCAGCTGCGCTCGGGCACCAGGTGGTCGAGCTCGCCGGAACCGGTAATTTCCCGCATCAAATCCATAGTTTCTGAGTGCACACTGAATCCAAGCGCATGAAATCTTGCGGCGAACCTCGCAACTCTCAAAACCCTTAATGGATCTTCAGCAAAAGCCGGTGAAACATGGCGAAGAATTTTATTTTCAATATCCGACCGACCGCCATATGGGTCAATCAGGTTTCCATCCGCATCCCGGGCGATGGCATTAATTGTAAGGTCGCGCCTCAGCAGGTCGTCCTCGATGCTTACGCCGGGATCAAAGTCAACGGCAAACCCGTGATAACCATGCCCCTGCTTTCTTTCGGTTCTGGCCAGCGCATATTCTTCGCCGCTTTGAGGGTGAATAAAAACCGGAAAACTGCTGCCCACCTGTTGATATCCCTGGTCAAGCAGTTGCTCCGGCGTTGCACCGGTCACGACCCAATCCCGGTCGCCGGTTTCTACTCCGAGCAAGCCGTCACGCACCGCGCCACCTACCAGGTAAACCTTCATTTTTTAAGGAACCTCTGTTCTATTCATGATCTCGCAAACCACCGTAGTGGTTTCAACTGGTTTCATGGTACTGGAATTGAGGTCGGGCATTCTGCTCGAAACCCTGGTGACAGGTCTTTGCAGGCGCCAGTCATAAATGACGGTAAAAGCGAGAACCCGGGGGATATAGTCGCGGGTTTCAAAGTAAGGAATTGTTTCAACCCAGACAGCAGCATCACCTCGGGGGCGGCTGTCCAGCCAACGGTCTACCGCAGCGGGCCCGGCGTTATAGGCACCGGAAACCAACACCGGGTTCTGGTCGAATTTCTCCATTAATTCACGCATAAACCTGGTGCCAAATCGAATATTCAGGGCTGCTTCCTTTAATTGCGAGTTGCGCTTGAAAGCGATGCCATACTTACGGGACAGACTCCGTGCTGTCGCGGGTGTGATCTGCATCAGGCCAAGAGCGCCTGCCGGTGATTGCGCAGTTTCTACCAGCGCACTTTCAGACCGCATTACGCCAAACGTCCAGGCGGGATCAAGCTGGTTTCTTGCTGATTCAAGCTTAACTTCCTGTTCCCAAAGCAGCGGAAACCGCCAATTATAATACTGCCGGTCACCGGAATTCCCAAGCGCGAAAATCGCCCGATCATGCCAGCCTTCCTCTACCGCGAGAGCGGCAGCTGTCCGTAGGCCATTCCTGTCCAGTCCAGCAACCGCGAGCGACCATTCGGACAAAGCCCAGTTATCAAGACCGGCCGCCCTCAGCTCCAGTGATCGCGAAAAGTCTGCCTGCTGGCGAAGCGCGAGCAGCGACTGCTCAGTCACTTCCGGCTTGAGCGGGCAAATAGTATAGGGTTTGTTTAATTTATCAGCGGCCAGGAAACCGTAGTAACTGGCCTCCGTGGATAAGGATTCCAAAATCAGGTCGGCCCGTTCAGATTGTCCGAGCTTCTCCAGCGCAATTGCATGCCAGTAACGCCAACGACCATCGGCTTTTGACTCTGGCGGCAACAGCCCGATGACATTGTTCAAAACCAGCCACTCACCTGAAGCCAGCGCCACCCTTGCCCACCACTGCAATATCTGATCATCACGATGCATAAGTGGCAATGCTGCCAGGATTTCCAGCGCATCCGCATTCAAAGCAACCGCAGAGCGAAGTGCTATTTCCCGGATAATTCCGCCACGGGTATTTGCCGGCCAATTAAAATGCAAGTCGAGTCTCAAAAACTCCTGCCAGGCCTGTTGCGCGTTGTGCCGGGCAAACCGCTGCAGGGAAATGCCAGCAATCTCGCGGGTGATTTCCTGGTCCGGCCAATTGACCATCAGCCCGATTTTTGCATAAGCACTTCGGTTGATCGCCTGCCAGCGTTCCAGCCAGAGGCGATCCTGCGGCGGAAGAAAGCGGGCAAGGTAAAGCGTAAAACGTGAATTCCCTCCGGCCATGGCGAGATATACCCTTTCCCAGGCGAGTGCCCGGGTGATCCCGCCATTTGCCTTTAACCAGGTGAACACGGGATCACATTCTGCCGGTTGAGATTTCCCTGCAACCCACAAGTCCTGCGCTTCTTTCATCAACCCTTGTTGCTGACCGGTGTTGATCAGGGCGCGGGCCTTGTAGCATCGCAAGCCGGTATTTAACGAGGCCGGGGCGTAGAGAAGAAAATCCGACCATTTCCCCTGTTTTCCCAGCGTTCTTAACCAGGCTTGTCGCAAACCGGCAGCAAAGCCCCAATCAGAATGTTTTTCGAGAAAAGCCGCAATTTCAACAGCCGGGATGCTGGCTCTTTGATGCCTTAGTTGCTCATAAACCAGGTAGGGAAACAGTTCGTATTGGGCCAGTTCCACAGGCAATCGGCTGAATACATCATGATCGCCCTTTGAAGCCGCCGTCCATGCTGCAACAAATTGATCACGCTGCGGGCTTTGTGCCCAAACATGCGTGCCCACACTTGCGCTGGCCAGAACCAGCAGCAACAGGACTGCATTAAGAATCGCGTGTCTGACCTTGTTCTTCTGCGCTATCCTTGTGCCTGTCATACAAATTCCTGGTGCTTAAAACAACAATTGAATGATTCCATGATTATGTTTGAGATTACGTTTAATTACGCACTGATCGGACTGCTGGCTGGCTTCTTTGCGGGCTACCTCGGCATTGGCGGTGGTTTAATCATGGTACCTGCACTGGCCTGGATATTCTCCCGCGATTCAGCCACTGCACAATACGCAACACACATGGCCGTAGCCACTTCCCTTTCTACCATGTTGGTGACGTCCATGAGCTCCATCATTGCACATCATCGGCGTGCAGCGGTGCTCTGGCCGGTGACTTTTCAACTTACGCCCGGATTGATACTTGGGGCAGTCGCTGGAGCCTTGCTTGCCGTTCAACTCAGCAGCCGGACCCTGGCCGCAGCATTTGGAATTTATGCAGGGGTGGCGGGCATTCAATTACTGAGTGGACGGGAAGTCCAGAGTCAAAAACCACTACCCGCAAAGCTCATACAAACCTGCACCGGACTGACCATTGGTACGGTTTCGAGCCTGGTCGGAATCGGCGGCGGCAGCATGACGGTTCCATGGCTGCTGTGGCATGGCAGGCGTGTACAGCAAGCGGTTGCAACCGCTTCGGCATGCGGTTATCCAATTGCGCTTGCCGGCACCATTACGTTTATTGCACTGGGCAGGCAGGATCCTGCTTTTGAGTCTGTTTTTGGGTATGTGCACCTTCCGGCTTTCACCGGCATGGTGATTCTGAGCGTGCTGGCCGCCCCTCTCGGCGCTGCTGCGGTTCACAACAGCCCACCGAAACTGGTACGGCGTATTTTTGGCGGTTTTATGCTGCTGGTCGCCTGGAAAATGTTGTTAAGCTAATCGCTTTACCGTTTGGTAACTGCTGGCAGCTTGGCGATTATTCTCCCAAAGCTGCGATTTCCGATTGTTCCTTTTGAACCAGGTAATCAACGACTGACAGCATCACGTCATAATTGGGTACTGATTGGCCGGTCTGGACCTTGTAACGGCCATTGACCACCATTGTTGGTGTACCACGGGGCGCATAAAGGCCCAGCTTGTCGCTGTTCTGCTTTTGACGCATATCCAACATAAAGCTGCCATCCAAAGCGAGGAATTTCTGCTTGTCGGCGCCCTGTTCGGAATAGAAATCTGCGATGTCTTCCAGCGTACGCATTGGTCGGCGATCTTTCCATATCGCATTCATCAGCGGTACGTGATTTTCTTCTTCGATACCCATGATTTCCGCGATGACATAGCCCTTTGCCAGCAAATCCCAGGCTGCCCGGCCAAAACCAACGGGTATCCTGTTCAGTTTTACGTTATCTGCCTGCTTGCTTTTCCAGTTCTGCATATAAGGCTCAAAGTCATTGCACGCATGACAGCCATAGCTGAAGAGTTCAGTCACGGTAACGACATCAGATTTTCGTGGCGATGCTGCCTGTACCAGTTTGGTAAAATGAATACCATCGCTGAATGGTTCTGATGCTGCCGTTTGTGCCTGTGCTGAACTGCCCCACAAAAGAAGCAGGGTTCCGATCAATGCTGTTTTTTTCATTAATGCTCTCCTGGCCTTGTTGGCCTGCACGCATACAGACCGCCTGAAAGTGCGACGGTTCCAATGGCCGCTTTTATAATACTTATATGATGATCAATGCTTGCTGTACAGACCCTGAATGTAACTGGAAACAGCCCGGATTTCCGCATCGGTCATCCGCTCCGTTACTTCAACCATCACGATGCTCGGTGCATCATCCTCGCCCCAGATCGAGCCGGACTCAAACCCGTTTAACATCTTGCCAATATAAACAGAATGCTGTCCTGCCAGTGCCGGGTAACCCGCAATCGGATTTCCGCTACCGGATGGCCCATGACAAGCCATGCACGCCGGTACACCCGTTTTTGGATTACCTGCCCGGTAAATACGCTCACCAAGTCTTACCAGCGCAGGATCCGCGACTGCAGGTGATGATTCCTGTCCGGCATAATATGCAGAAATGTCTGAAATATCCTGCTCCGAAAGCATCGTGACTATTCCTGCCATCTCCGGTACAAATCTCGCTCCGCTCTTGATCAGATCAAGTTGCCTTTCGAGGTATGCCTCATGCTGTCCGGCCAGTTTCGGCCACATCGCAAGTGTGCTGTTGCCATCGGCACCGTGACATGCCACACAAATACCTGACAATTCCTCACCGCGGTTTGCATCACCTTGCGCCATTACCGGCATTGCCGAAAACAGCGCGATACAGACCGCGACATTGAATAAAACCTTCATTTCATTTTCTCCGAGATTACAATGGTCGGCGCGGGTCGCTATTATCCCGAATCAATCCGCAATTTGCACGAAGGATTCGCATACAAAACATGATCAGGGTCAATCCATTTCGCGGTGCACGGTATGTGCTTAGCGCGCACGAACTCAAGCATCTCCCCGCAGATGAAGGCGTTGAGATCGCTATTGCAGGAAGGTCCAATGCGGGCAAGTCCAGTGCGATCAATGCCCTGACCGATCAAAAATCCCTTGCGCGAACCAGTAAGACCCCCGGCCGGACACAGCAAATCATTATTTTTGATATTGATGAAAACCGGCGAATTGCCGACCTCCCCGGCTATGGCTATGCCAAGGTCTCGCGTTCATTGAAGGAACACTGGCAATCCGTCATGCAGGATTACTTCGAGCAAAGGAGATGCCTGAAAGGTGTTGTACTGGTCATGGATATCCGCCATCCGCTCAAACCATTCGATGCACAAATGCTGGCATGGTGTGATACCTCCCAAGTCCCGTGTCATGTCCTGTTGACCAAGGCAGATAAACTCAAACGGGGACCGGCCCAGTCCACACTACTCAAGGTACGCAAACAAATGCCGGATAATGGAACGGTGCAGGTTTTCTCAGCCAAGAATCACCAGGGCCTGGAGCAGTTAATTGATCACCTTTGCAAATGGTATGAATTGCCGGAACGCAATTCATCATAAAATCCTACCTGACACATCATCAAAGGTTTATTACACTAAGCGCATGAAAAGGATAGTGAAAATATGAGTTTTCCAGACACCCGACTTAGAAGGATGAGGGCAGATGATTTTTCCCGGCGACTGATGCGGGAAACCGTATTGACGACCGATGACCTGATCTGGCCGGTATTTGTACTGGAAGGACAGGACAAGCGTGAGCCGGTGGCCTCGATGCCAGGCGTTGAACGCCTCAGTATTGACCTGCTGCTTAAAAAGGCTGATGACTGCATGCGCCTTGGAATTCCCGCCTGTGCCATTTTCCCGGTCACCCCCGATAGCGCAAAAACTGAAGATGCGTGTGAAGCCTACAACCCTGATGGCCTCGCACAAAGGGCGGTTCGCGCTCTCAAGCAAACCTTTCCCGGGCTGGGCGTCATTACCGATGTTGCCCTGGATCCATTTACCACGCATGGTCAGGATGGTTTGGTTGACGAGAACGGTTACGTGGTCAACGACACAACCGTGGAAGTGCTAAGACGACAGGCACTTTCACACGCCGAAGCCGGCGCTGACATCGTTGCGCCTTCCGACATGATGGATGGTCGAATCGGTGCGATCAGGGAAATCCTGGAAGACAACGGCTTTGTGAATACCAGGATACTGGCTTATTCAGCCAAGTACGCTTCCAGCTTTTACGGGCCATTCCGGGATGCCGTTGGCTCGGCATCAAACCTTGCAGGTGGCAATAAATACACCTATCAGATGGACCCGGCCAATTCCGGGGAGGCCATTCGGGAAGTTGCCCTCGATCTTGAAGAAGGTGCAGATATGGTCATGATCAAACCCGCCATGCCTTACCTCGATATTATCAATGCTGTTAAAACCACCTTTGGCGCACCTACTTTTGCCTACCAGGTATCCGGTGAGTACGCGATGTTTAAAGCAGCCTGCCAGAATGGATGGCTGGATGAACAAGCGGTGGTCATGGAAGCCCTTACTTCAATCAAACGCGCTGGCGCAGATGCCATATTGACCTATTACGCGCTGCAGGCGGCTGAATGGATCAGGCAAGGAAATTGATCCGACTGGCGGTCTTCGGGAGCCCCGTCAAACATTCACTCTCGCCCCGGATTCACCAGTTATTCGCGGCTCAGGCGGGCATCAGCGTGGAATACACCGCCACCGAGATCAGCGAAGATTTTCTGTCCCGTGAGGTTCAAAAACTGGCCGATGCCGGTGGCACGGGATGCAACATTACCCTGCCTTTAAAAAACCGGGCATTCCAGCTGGCCAACCGGTTCAGTGAACGGGCTGAACTGGCTCAGGCGGCAAATACACTGGTATTTAATAGCGCGACACGCTGGACAGCAGACAGTACGGACGGACCCGGCCTGGTCCGGGATTTACTGGATAACCTGCATGTTGAACTCAAGAGTCGGCGTATTTGCATCGTAGGCGCCGGGGGCGCTGCCGCTGGAATTCTATATGACCTGCTGCAACAGCGCCCCGCCAGTCTCTGCCTGTTCAACCGGACCATCGGGAAGGCAGAATCATTGGCCCACAGATTTTCCGAAATAGGGAGAGTAGAAACAGGTGACCTTGAGCAAATGACGCTTGCCAATCCTTTCGACCTGGTGATCAATGCCACCTCGGCCGGGCACCACGGACACAATCCGGTACTGACAGGCAATCTATTCGGGCCACAAAGCCTCTGTTACGACCTGAGTTATGGTGCCGCCCACAATTCAACCAGGGCGTGGTGCCAGGAAAACGGTATTCAATGTCATGATGGCCTGGGGATGCTGGTTGAGCAGGCGGCAGATAGTTTTCAGATCTGGACAGGCTTCACACCGGATACCAAACCAGTCCATCAGGCGCTCAGGACCTTACTTTAAAATCTTCGGCGATGTCGCCACTTTCATTCAGCGCGGGATAATCCAGATTCCGTTGTTGACAAAAATCAGCCACTACCGGATGTAGCCACTCAAACCTCAAACGGTTCCGCGTAGCAATATCCATGCGGCTGTGGTCATACATTCCCGCAAGCTGCCGTTGCCTTTGGGCTTCATACAAAACAATTGCTGCTGCCACAGAGACATTCAGGGACTGGCTCATCCCTCTCATCGGAATACTGATTTGCTGATCAACAAACTCCAGGGTCTGTTCGCTTACACCAAACAATTCGGTTCCCAGTAATAAGGCCGTTGGCATGGTGTAGTCCACATCCCTGAAGTCGCGTGCCTGCTCCGAAAGGTGCGCAGCCACCAGGCGAAATCCCTGTGACTTCAGATGAGTTGCAGCAGCTTCCATCGACTCGTGGGTACGTACGCCCATCCATTTCTCGGTACCTGAAGATGTATGCCAGTGCCGGCGTGGATGAAACTCGCCCGGGATGACATTGACCTCATGAATTCCAACTGCATCACAGGTCCGTACCACGGCAGAGAAATTTCTGGGTTTATGGAGGTTTTCGGCAAGAATTGTCAAATCCGGTTGCCGGTGAAACAGGACCTGGTCAAGTTTTTCCAGGCGTTCAGGTGTCATTTCTACGGCCGCCCGTCAAGCTGAGGGGCTGCGTGCTCCTGTTTGACGAACAATGGAAATCGATTTGATCAAATCCGGAACCGCCTGCATCAACAAAAGAACAGGAAACATAATAATCAATGACTTAAGCGCGAAAACCAGTGGCAGACCACCTGCCTCACGGGACTTTTCCAGCAGTTGCCAGGAAGAAGAAACATAGTCCCAGGCGAACAGGATCAAAAACACGCAGACCGGCATCAGGAACAAGATTGAGCCCGCAATATTGACCATCGCCTGGTGTCTTGCAGACCGGTCGCGGTAAAAGATGTCTACCCTCACATGTCCGTCCTGCTGCAAAGTCCACGCTGATGCAAGCAGGAACACCATCGAATGCATGTAGGTAACTGACTCCTGTAACCAGATCCATCCAAGGTTGAAACCATACCTCAGAATCACAATGGTGAAAGTCAGCAGCACCATGACCAGGGTCAGCCAGGCTACCAACCGGCCGGTTATCAAAACTGTTTTTTCAAGAAATCCCATGTTGACCCGGGTCCGGCGAGCGGTTATTTCCACTCCTTGATTTTCCAATACACCGGTCGAACCGGATTGAGTGCTTCGTCGCCAGCCTGGAGTTCCAGTTGCCCATCTCCATCCTCGTCAAAGTAATAGTATGGTGGACCATTCTTGGGCGTAACTTTCACCATGTAAATCCGGCCATTGATGCTGTATTCCTCGACCAGGTTTTCTTCTTCCTTCCTGATCCTGACACTGGGTTCGACTTCCTCCCCTACGATTTTTGGCGGCATCGGCGGTGGTGGTGGAAGGTCAGCCAGCTCATCTGTATCTTGCTGGGCAAACCCCAATCCTGCCATCAATATACCCGTCAGCAGAAATATATTTGTTGCCACTTTTATGCCCATTTTATTATCACCTCCGACCTGTATCATATGCGTGGCATTGCGTATGCTCAACATTACAGACCATTCATTTGCTTCATTGGAATACACGGCGCATGACCGAACAGAACTCAAGTACTAAGACCCTTTACCTTGTTGATGGTTCTTCCTACCTGTACCGGGCTTTTCACGCCTTGCCCAATCTGACCAATTCGAATGGCGAACCTACCGGGGCATTGCTGGGTGTGGCCAATATGTTGCGCCGGTTGATCAGGGAAGCCGATGGTGCGGACATCGCTGTGGTTTTTGATGCAAAAGGACCCACTTTCCGCCACCAAATGTATGCGCAATACAAAGCCAACCGACCGCCAATGCCGCCTGATCTGAGAAAGCAGATTGAGCCGATTCACAAGCTGGTTTCTACCCTGGGTCTGCCCCTGGTTCAGGTAGAGGGTGTTGAAGCAGACGATGTCATTGGAACGCTGGCCACCAGGGCAGATGCCGCCGGGGTGCGGTGTATTATTTCAACCGGCGACAAAGACATGGCACAACTGGTTACGGCGACAACGACGCTGGTCAACACCATGACCGATACCCGCATGGACCGTGAAGGCGTACAGCGTAAATTTGGCGTCAAGCCTGAGCAGATCGTTGATTTTCTTGCACTTACAGGCGACAAATCGGACAACATTCCTGGCGTTGAAAAGTGCGGCCCAAAGACAGCTGCCAAGTGGTTGCAGGCCTACGGCGACCTGGACCAGGTAATGGCTCACGCCAGCGAGATCGGAGGGAAAATCGGTGAGTACCTGCGAGCAGCACTGGAGATCTTACCCTTGTCCAGGGACCTTGCCACCATCCGCTGCGACCTTGATCTTGATGCAAGAATTGAAGACCTGACACCAGCTGTAGTTGATAAGAATGCATTGCGAAATTTCCTGCAGCAATACGAATTCAACAGTTGGCTGCAGGAATTGGGTGATAGCGGTCACCGTGAGGAAGTTCCGTGCAATTATTCGATCATAAGCAGCATAGAAGACCTGAATGAATGGGTGGACCGGTTGGAATCAGTTGATATGTTTGCTTTCGACACCGAAACCACCAGCCTGGACCCGATGCAGGCAAAATTGGTTGGCTTGAGTTTTTCCATCAAGGCCGCCGAGGCGATCTACGTGCCGGTTGCGCATGATTATGCCGGAGCACCCGCTCAGCTTGATCTGAACGAAGTATTGAGTGCGCTAAAACCTGTTCTGGAGAACCCGGATATTAAAAAGATCGGCCAGCACATCAAGTACGACATGAATGTGCTATCGCAATACGGCATCAAAGTTCAGGGCGTGGCATTCGACACGATGCTGGAATCTTACGTCTTTAACAGCACCGGCAGCCGCCACGATATGGATTCGCTTGCGCTCAAATACCTGGGCAGGCAGACCACTCATTATGAAGAAATCGCCGGCAAGGGTGCCAAGCAGATTTCCTTTAGCCAGGTTGCCGTTGATGTCGCCGGGCATTATGCCGCGCAGGATGCCGATATAACTTTGCAATTGCACCAACACCTTTGGCCAAAACTGGAGGCCGAGCCCGGCCTGGCGGCAGTTCTACAGGAGCTTGAAGTTCCCCTGATTCCGGTGCTGGCGAGAATGGAGCAGCGCGGCGTTTTGATAGATGGAAAGTTGCTGGCTGAACAAAGCAGGGAAATGGCAAAGCAGATGCTTTCGTTGGAAGAGCAGGCATATGCTGAGGCCGGCCAGCCTTTCAATCTTGGTTCACCCAAACAACTGCAACAGATCCTGTTTGAAAAACAGGAACTCCCGGTCATCCGCAAGACGCCAAAGGGTCAGCCATCAACTGCCGAAGACGTGCTGCAGGAACTGGCCAGGGATTATCCCTTGCCAAAACTGATCCTGGACTACCGCTCACTTTCCAAGTTGAAGTCAACCTATACAGACAAGCTTCCGCTGGAGATCAACCCCCGCACTGGCCGGGTTCATACTTCATATCACCAGGCTGTGGCCGCCACCGGACGGTTATCCTCCTCACGACCAAACCTGCAAAACATTCCCATTCGCAGTGCGCAGGGGAGAAAAATTCGCAAGGCATTCATTGCCCCGCCCGGGCAACTGATACTGGCTGCGGATTACTCGCAAATTGAACTCCGGATCATGGCCCACCTGTCGGGCGACAGTGGACTGGTAAAGGCTTTTCACGATGGTATTGATGTTCACAGCGCCACCGCCGGTGAAGTGTTTGAAACTCCTTACCAGGATGTGAGCTCCGATCAACGTCGCGCAGCGAAAGCGATCAATTTCGGCTTAATGTATGGAATGTCTGCTTTCGGGTTGGCCCGCCAGCTGAATATTACCCGTGGTGAGGCCCAGGATTACATGGATCGCTATTTCACCCGTTACCCTGATGTCCAGGCTTTCATGGAGAAAACGCGCCAACAGGCGCGCGAGCAAGGCTACGTCGAAACGCTGTTTGGCCGTCGTTTGTACCTTAACGAGATCAACGCAAGCAATATGCAGCGACGCCAGGGCGCTGAGCGCGCTGCAATCAACGCACCCCTGCAGGGGACCGCAGCAGACATTATCAAACGCGCCATGCTGAGTGTTGATGCGTGGCTTGAAGCAGAACATTCCGATACCTACCTGGTTATGCAGGTTCACGATGAACTGGTGCTCGAAGTGCCTGAAGAAAAACTGGATGAAATCAAGGCAGGCGTCATTGAACGCATGTCAGCCGCTGCCAGCCTCGATGTGCCACTGGTGGTCGATGCCGGGCATGGTCTGAACTGGGACTCCGCTCACTAAACTGTAGCAGCGATTTGCTCTTGTGGGAGCGATTTGAATTGTGGGAGCGATTTGAATTGTGGGAGCGATGACCACATCGCGAATTGCTTAAAAACCCACAAAACCATCAATCGGGTGAAAACCGCGTATCTATTTAACGGGACGCCTTTCAAGTACATCCATGTAGGGCTCAGGCGCAACATCCATGTTGCTTATGCCCTTATAAATAGACACCCGCTTCTCCCCTGATTTATTGTGCAAGGCTTCTTTAATTCGCGATGTGGTCATCGCTCCCACAGGAAGAGGTCATCGCTCCCACAGGAAGAGGTCATCGCTCCTACAGGGCCGGCGGGTATTTTTCCAGCATAGATTCCGGCCTGATGGGGCGTTTTTCGAAATTCCCGCCGCAATTAGGGCAGACTCCGTGCAATTGGTTTTCTACACAGCTTACACAGAAGGTACACTCGAAAGTGCAGATATATGCCTCTTTTGAGTCCGGAGGTAGTGACCGGCTGCAACCTTCACACTGACCTTTGAGCTTGAGCATGGGCTTAGCCGTTATACACGCTTAAAGCATCATCAAGCGGCATCCAGTCGACGTGGGAGTCGTGGAAGGCGTGCGCTTGGGGTTGACGGTCAATGGGTTCATCAAGGCATGCCAGTGCTACGTGCAATTCACCTGCCCAACGCTCGGATCTGAACAACATGCTGCTGCTACAAGTGCTGCAAGAGCCCCTGTTGGCACCTTTTGAAGATTCGAACCAGCTGAGTTCTGACTTGCCCTCATCGAGGTGGAAATGTGTGTCTGCAAATCCGACCCAGGTGACATAGCCGGCGCCGTGAACTTTGCGACACATGCTGCAATGGCAATGTGCGCACCATTTGCTGGGCAGATCGAAATGAAATTTCACAGCACCACAAAAACAACTGCCGGAAACTTTGCGTGAGTCAGTCATATCTAAAAACTCCGGTAAATTATTCAGATTGTCATCCGGAAAGCATGAAAGAGCCAAGCCGGATCCACATGAAGAGCAACACGATGCAACTCAAAAAATACACATGGAAGCGGTGCATCACATTGTTGTAGGTGGTGTGAATGATACTGTGCAGAATTCGCAGGCTGACATACGTCCAGGATAAAATGACCAGCAGCGAATCCTGCCACATCAGTATAAGTGCCAGCACGACTGCCAGGTAGAAAAGTACCGGCATTTCGAACTGGTTCATGAAGTTGTCCGCTGAAGCAGCAGAATCAACCAGCACTGCACGCCCCTTGGCGCGCGTGGAAACTGATTGTGGACTAATGTGCTTGGCCTTCATTTCCCGGATTCTAAGTATGTACATCCGCAAGCAGACAGCAAAAGTCAGCGCCACTTGGATCAGTATTGGTAAAAACAGGGGCTTGTAATACATCAAACACTCCGCTGGTCGGGAAAGAGGGTCATCTTAACAAACGTAAGAGCGGGAAAACGCAAGGTCGGGAAAACGCAAGGGCGGCTTTTTCATTCTGACTATAATGAAGATTCCACAGGAGCCTAAGAAATGCCAAAAATTACCATTCATTCCTTTACCGATCTTGACCGAAGCGGAAAGGTACGCTGGACTGCCTGTGAGTTGGGTTATGAAATTGAAGACATCCGGGTCGGACTAGGGGAACACCGGGACGAGGAATATCTCAAGCTTAATCCGTATGCGATGATTCCATCGGTGGTGATTGATGGACAGACATGGATCGAGTCCACTGCGATTTGTATCATGCTGGCACAAAAGCATCCGCAAGCCGGATTGATCCCTGGCGACCCGGCGCAATTATCGAAATTCTGGCAAGCCCTGTTTTTGGCCTCGGCCACACTGGAATTACCTGTGGTGAACTACATTCTCGCATCCCGCGGTATTGTGGACGAAAGATGGAAAGAACTTGCCGGTGAAGGATTACAGGCAAAGCTTGAAGTGTTTGCGGCCGGAGTTCCGGCTGAGGAGTTCCTGTGTGGGACGTTTTCGATAGCCGATATCTGTGCAGCCTATGTTTTGCGTATTGCCATCCAGACGGAGCATTTAAGCAATGAAGGAAAGCTGGCTGCTTACATGAACCGGCTCAGGGCCAGGCCTGCAGCGCTACAATCGCGGTTTTTTGATTCTCTTTAGCGGGCCATTGAGGCCAGCGCGCCACCATCAAGCCGAAACTGGGTCCAGCCGCTCATCGGCCGTGCGCCGATTCCATGGTAAAAACTGATTGCAGGCTCGTTCCAGTCCAGCACAGACCAGTCCAGGCGCCCCCAGCCGCGTTCCACGACGATCCCGGCCAGGTGGACCAACACTGCCTTGCCAATTCCCTTGCCGCGAAACTGCGGGCGTACAAACAGGTCTTCAAGGTAAATTCCAGGCAGGCCCAGAAAGGTGGAGTAGTTGTTGAAAAACAGCGCAAAACCCGCCGGCTGACTTTCCCACTCTGCAATCAGGACGTCCGCGTAGGCCCGCTCGCCAAACAGGGTTTCTTCCAGTTGCGCGATGGTGGCCACTGCCTCGTGAGCGAGTTTTTCATACTCGGCAAGTTCAGCGATAAAATCCAGGATTTGCCCGGCATCGGATTTGCGGGCGGGTCTGATGTGTAACTGTTCCACGGGCACATTCCTCTTGGTCAGGAGAAAAATAGTGCCCGCTTATACGCTTATGTGCAATCAGTCAGGAAAATTCAGCATGGGAAAATCAGGCGTAACGGCTGTAGCGATCGTGCTGGTATCGCCTGGGCACCGGTGGATCGAATAGCGCTGCATCAATAATTGACCAGAGGTGAATGACCCAGCCCAGTAATACAATCCACATCATCCAGGTCATTACAAACATGAAGCCTGCCAGCAAAATCCGACCCTGCAATAACTGCCCCAGACCGGGTATAAAAAAGCTGGCTAATCCTGCAATAACATTTCCTGCAGATCCGCGACCCATGTTTCTCTCCTCAATGTGAACTTACTTTATATGATGCACAATTCGTGCCATGTTTATGAGCTATAGCAGTTTATGTAAACACATGATAATAAGAATATAAATTACGATTTGCCTAAGGATTTGGTACGTGAATTTGGCGAAAAATACCAAGTCTGAGTAATACAGTCGAGTTCTAGCGCTTTCTGCGACCTCCTTCACCACACGGGATTATCCTGACTGCTGCCCAAAGAAAAGTTAAGTGGGTCTTCTTCACCCGATTTTATTGCAGGAACCTGAATGGTAAGTGATTCAAAATTGGTATGATGATGGGCTGAAAACATCAAAGACACAGGGCCTTTTAAAAATGAGCTATCGCCATATCAATATTCCCGAAAGCGGGGACAAAATAACCGTTAGCAATAATCAGCTACAGGTTACTGACCAGCCAATCCTCGGATTCATAGAGGGTGACGGAATCGGACCTGATATTACGCGTGCTTCACAAAGAATCTGGAACGCTGCAGTGGAAAAAGCATATGGCGGGCAACGCAAAGTACATTGGGCGGAATTGTTTCTGGGTGAAAAGGCCGCAGGAATCTACGCTGGCGATTATTTCCCGGCCGAAACCCTGGAGGCTATCCAGGATTTGATCGTTGCAATCAAGGGCCCTCTGACGACCCCTGTTGGTGGTGGTTTCCGGTCACTAAACGTATCGTTGCGCCAAAAACTCGATCTTTATGCCTGCGTCAGGCCGGTTCATTATTTCAACGGTGTTCCTTCGCCGGTAAAACACCCCGAGCGATTAGATGCCATCCTGTTCCGCGAGAACACCGAGGATGTGTATGCAGGCATCGAATATGCCTCGGGCACACCGGAGAACGAAAAACTGGCTAAGTTTTTACGGGAGGAAATGGGTGCGGAGTTTTTTGAAGGCGCCGGCCTCGGTATTAAGCCGATTTCGGCATTTGCCACCAAGCGGCTGGTCAGAAAGGCCATCCAGCACGCCATCGACCACAACAAGGACAGCGTGACACTGGTGCACAAGGGTAATATTCAGAAATTCACGGAGGGCGCGTTCCGCAACTGGGGTTACGAACTGGCCGCCGAAGAATTCGCAGAGCACACCATCACCGAGGCTGATCTGTGGGACCACCATGACGGCAAGGTGCCGGATGGCAAAATCGTCATCAAGGATCGTATTGCAGACATCATGTTCCAGCTAATACTTTTGCGCCCGTCAGAATTCAGCGTGATTGCAACCTCGAATTTGAACGGTGATTATCTTTCAGATGCGATGGCCGCCGAAGTGGGTGGCATGGGTATCGCACCAGGCGCCAACATGGCCGATCACGTGGCGGTATTTGAAGCTACCCATGGAACGGCTCCCAAATACGCCAACCTGGACAAGGTGAACCCAAGTTCCCTGATGTTTTCAGGCTGTATGATGTTCGATTACATTGGCTGGGGTGAGGTATCTGCCCTGATCGCCGCGGCGTTTGAAAAAACCATTGCGCAAAAGGTTGTGACTTATGATTTCGCCCGCCAGATGGAGGGTGCAACTGAGGTATCCACTTCCGGTTTCGCAGATGCTCTGATCGATAACCTTTAGGACCAGGATTTCTTAATAAAGTGGTTTCAGGATCGAAAGGGCTATTTGCGGAGGCAGCACGGTGTTTATCGATTCCGGAACCGCTTGAAAAAAGTAAGGCGACCAGCCGGCTGTGGCAGCAACTGCAGGCCGGCGGCCTGGTTTTTGACCACCAAACCCGGGTTGTGCCGTTTACTGACCCCGGCAGGCCGAACACCCCCGAACTGGTCGAACCATCCCGGGTGCCACGCCGCAGACTGGGCAGTCCGCAGGGCAGGGCGGCACTGGTTCACGCAATCGCACATATCGAGTTCAATGCTATTAACCTGGCGCTTGATGCTGCCATTCGCTTCAGGGGAATGCCGGAAGCCTATTATTTCGACTGGATACGGGTAGCGGCAGACGAGGCCAGGCACTTTGAAATGCTGGAGAGCCGTTTACGTGAACTGGACCATGAATATGGTGACTTTCCTGCGCACAATGGTCTTTGGGAGATGGCCGGTCGAACCTCGGATTCCTGTTTAAAGCGTATGGCACTTGTGCCACGGGTGCTGGAGGCGCGCGGGCTTGATGTAACACCGGGAATGATCGAGCGCCTGCGACAGGTCGGCGACACTGAGACAATTCGTATTCTCGAAATAATCCTTGAAGAAGAAGTGGCCCATGTCGAGATAGGAACCCGCTGGTTCCGGCATTGCTGTGATGAGCAGGGCCTGGAGCCCGATGCTACATTTATTGAACTGCTCTCAGAATATTTTACCGGTGGACTTCGTGGCCCCTTCAATCTTCCGGCCCGGTTCCAGGCCGGCTTTACGCAACAGGAAATGGATGCAATCAGTAAAATCCAGCCAGGGAAAATCCAGCCAGGGAAAATTTAGCCAGATAAATTCCAGCCAGGGAATTTTTGGCCGAAGAAAATCTAACCAGGGTAGGATTCAAGTTTCAGTCCGTCCGTAGAGGCTCGTAATACACTGCCTTTGTCATACCAGTCACCCAGAACAAATCTTTGCGCTGAGCCATCGCTGGTTTGGTGGTCATGAACGGCCTGGCGATGAGTATGGCCGTGGATCATTTGGCTTACACCATAACGCTCAAATGTACGGCAGACGAAACCCTGGTTTACGTCCATGATGTCCATGGACAGGTTTGACTGATGTGCCCGGCTTTCCTTCCTGGCACCAAGTGCAAATGCTTCTCTTTCGGCCGGTGATTGTGACAAGAACCAGGTTTGCCATTGATCGCTACGAACTTTCAGGCGTATTTCCTGGTAAACCGTATCATCGATGCACAGAGTGTCGCCGTGCAGCAGCAGCGTTTGGGTCCCATGGAGGTCGATCAGGTGCGCTTCAGGCAATAATTCCAGCCTGGATTGGGCCGCAAATTCTTCACCCACAAGGAAATCACGGTTGCCATGCATAAAATAGGCTGGAACCCCGGACTCTGCCAGTGACGATAGCGCAGCGGCCACACGTGCTGATGTTTTGCTGGGCATATCATCCCCGGCCCAGTATTCGAACAGGTCGCCTAGGACAAAAAGCGCATCAGCCTGCATGGCTTCTTCACGGATGAATCGCTCAAACAACTCAGTGGACTGCGGACGGGCGTCATCCAGGTGCAGGTCTGAGATAAAAAGAGTGGTCATTTCTCCCCTGCAAAATATTGGCTAGTGGATCTCGACTGAGTTAATGGTGATAGTTTCAAGCGGCACGTCGCGCCCGCTGGTCTGTACAAGCCTGATTTCGTCTACAACCTCCATACCACTGACCACCTTGCCAAACACGGCATAGCCCCATGAACGTGAATCGGTGGGTGCGGTGTGATTCAGGTTCATATTGAGTTCCACGTTGATGAAAAATTGTGCGGTCGCAGAATGAGGGTCAGTAGTACGTGCCATGGCAAGCGTCCCGCGCTGATTGGACAGGCCATTAGTTGCTTCATTTGGAATGGGCTCACGGGTGGCTTTTTTCTGCATCCCGTTTGACTGTGGATTGATAGTGAAGCCACCACCCTGGATCATGAAATGACTGATTACCCTATGGAAAATTGTGCCGTCATAAAAGCCGTCTTGTGCGTATTGCAGGAAATTTTCAACACTTAACGGCGCCTTATCCTGAAAGAGCTCAACCCGGACATCGCCCTTGCTGGTGTGCAGCGTGACCTGCGGGTTGGCCGGATTGCTTTGGGCCTGGGCTATGCCACTGGCAAACACCACGCAACTAAGAATTTTGATGAGTTTGTTCATGAGTATTGGTCCACAAATTTAGTTCAGGTGCCAATCATACGTGGATGGCTGACGGGGTCAATAAAGGCAGTGATTATTATGGGTCATTTTGACTACAGAAACCACCTTGAAAACGCCCATATAAACAGGGCAATTATGGTCAATTTATGCTAAAATTTTATACTTGATTTGAGGCCCTTAAACACTCAAAAAACCCACCCTGATATATTTCATAATATCTTGAATATACAGTTAGTTATGATACATTTCGGAGCGTAAAACTCGAATGGCTGAACTCGCCAAAGAAGTCCTGCAGGTAACCCTCGAAGACGAAATGCGCCAGTCCTATCTGGACTACGCAATGAGTGTAATTGTCGGCAGAGCACTGCCGGATGTCAGAGATGGCCTGAAACCGGTTCACCGGCGTGTTTTATTCGCCATGAGCGAGCTCTCAAACGACTGGAACAAGCCCTATAAAAAATCTGCCCGCGTGGTAGGTGATGTGATTGGTAAATACCACCCGCATGGTGATTCTGCTGTTTACGACACCATCGTCAGAATGGCTCAGCCTTTTGCAATGCGCTACCTGTTGGTTGATGGCCAGGGTAACTTCGGTTCGGTTGACGGGGATGCACCGGCGGCCATGCGTTATACCGAAGTGCGCATGTCAAAAATTGCCCACGATGTTCTGGCAGACCTGGACCGCGAGACGGTAGATTTTGGTCCGAATTACGATGAGTCGGAATACGAGCCACTGGTGATGCCCACGCGGGTGCCGACATTACTGGTCAATGGTTCATCCGGTATCGCCGTCGGTATGGCGACCAACATTCCACCCCACAACCTGGGGGAAGTCATTGATGCAACAGTTGCCTTGATCGAAGATCCGGAGCTCGACATCAATGGCATCATGCAACACCTGCCCGGGCCTGACTTCCCTACCGCCGGGTTTATCAATGGTGCCCAGGGCATCCACGATGCGTATCACACCGGCCGCGGCCGCATTTACATGCGTGCACGCTCTCATGTGGAAACCAATGAACGTAATGGCAAGGACTCGATCATTGTCACTGAGATTCCTTACCAGGTGAACAAGGCCCGTTTGCTCGAGAAAATTGCTGAGCTGGTCAAGGAAAAACGCCTGGAAGGCATCACCGAATTGCGCGATGAGTCCGATAAGGACGGCATGCGTATCGTGATCGAACTGCGCCGGGGTGAAGTGCCCGAAGTGGTGCTGAATAACCTGTATCAACAAACCGTGATGCAGAATGTATTCGGCATCAACATGGTTGCTATTGTTGCGGGTCAGCCGAAGCTGCTGAATATCCGCCAGATACTCGAGGCCTTTATCGGCCATAGGCGTGAAGTCGTTACCCGCCGCACATTGTTTGATCTGCGCAAAGCCCGTAGCCGGGCCCACATCCTTGAAGGCCTGACCGTTGCACTGGCCAATCTTGATGAACTGATCGAATTGATCAAAGGCTCACCGACCCCGGCCGATGCCAAAGAAAAAATGCTGGCCAAACACTGGGCCCCTGGTTTGATTAGGAGCTTGCTGGGGCAAGGTGGTGCAGAAACCTCACGACCCGAAGACCTGCATTCCAGTTTTGGTTTACAAGATGATGGTTACAATTTATCGCCTGTACAGGCACAAGAAATTCTGAATATGCGCCTGCATCGGATTACCGGGTTGGAACAGGAAAAACTGACCAAAGAATATGAGCAGATACTTGGAGCAGTGCGTGAACTGTTACGTGTGCTGTCCCAACCTGAGCGCCTGATGGAGGTGATTCGCGAGGAACTTGAAGAGATCCGCGAAAAATACAACGATGAGCGTCGCACCGAGATTCTGGAAAAACGCATTGATCTGAGCCTGGAAGATCTGATTACAGAAGAAGATGTGGTGGTGACCCTGTCGCATGCAGGTTATGCCAAGTCGCAGACGCTGGATCGCTACCAGGCGCAACGCAGGGGCGGGCGGGGCAAGTCAGCCACCAAGGTCAAAGAAGAAGATTTTATCGACACGCTGTTTATCGCCAATACCCACGATACGCTGCTGTGTTTTACCTCTCGCGGCAAGATTCACTGGATGAAGGTGTACGAACTGCCACAGGCGAGCCATATGAGCCGTGGTAAGCCTATTGTCAACCTGTTGCCGCTGGAAAAAGATGAGCGCGTCAACGCTGTACTACCGGTTCGTGAGTATGACGAGGATAAATTCGTATTCTTTGCCACCAAAAACGGCATCGTCAAAAAGACGCCATTACCGGCATATTCCAATCAAAGGGCCAATGGGATCTGGGCCATTAACCTGCCGGAAGACGATGAACTGGTAAATGTTGAGATTACCGACGGAAAGCAGGACATCATGTTGTTCGCCAGTTCCGGGAAATGTATCCGCTTCAATGAGCAGAATGTTCGCTCCATGGGCCGTGTATCCCGTGGCGTGATTGGTATTCGCCTGAAGAAGGACCAAAGGGTCGTTTCCATGCTGGTACTGGGTGAAGGCGATATCCTGACTGCGACGCAGCGTGGATTCGGCAAACGGACCCTGGCCGATGATTACAACCCTCAGGGTCGTGGTGGGCAGGGTGTGATCGGTATCCAGACTTCTAAGCGAAACGGTGCCCTGGTATCTGCCCTGCAGGTGACGGATGAGGATGACATCATGCTGATCTCTGACAGTGGTACGCTGGTTCGAACCCGCAGCGTAGAAATCTCCACCCTTGGCCGGAATACCCAGGGTGTGATCCTGATTCGTCTGGGCGACAATGAAAAACTGGTGGGCCTGGCACGCATCGCCAAAGAAGACGAAGACGATGATGACGTAAGGTCAGAGGGCGCATCTGACGTAGGCGATACCGAAGTTTCAGATGCCGAATTTACGGATGCTGAAGATTCGGATGCCGAAGTTAAGGATTCTGAAGATTCGGATGATGGAGGTCACTGAAAATGACATTCAGACTCGAAGCGATAGGACAGATACATATTGGCGTTAAAGATATTAAGCGAGCGGTAGATTTTTACCGGGATGTTTTGGGAATGCCGTTGTTGTTTGAAGTTCCCGATCAAAAAATGGCGTTTTTTGATTGCGGTGGTATCCGCCTCTACCTGAGTGCTGACCAGTTAGAAGATTTACCGTCCAACCCATTGATTTACTACAATGTTTCAGATATCGATGAGGCCTACAAGGCTATTTCAGCATGCGGTGTAGAGTTTGAGCGTGAGCCCCATATCGTGCACAGCACACCGGAACATGATTTATGGATGGCCGGTTTTCGTGATCCGGAAGGCAACTTCATTCATCTTATGAATGAGGCGCCAAAATAAATTGTTTTTTTACAGATTTTCCAGCACATTCTCTGCACTACTGACAAGGAACTCACCAGGCGCTTCGACAAACAGGCCTGTTACGATCCCGTCATCGGCCACCAGCGCAAAGCGCATTGCGCGATTACCCATACCAAATGCCGTGGCATCCAGTTCCAGTCCAAGTTCAGCAGCAAATTCTCCGTTACCGTCTGCCAGCATATCCAGTTGATCTGCATTAGCGCTTTTGCCCCAGGCGTTCATGACAAAAGCATCGTTGACTGACAAGCAGGCAATTGCATCAATGCCTTTGTCGAAAAACTGGCCGGCGTTATTCACAAAGCCAGGGAGGTGACTGATTGAACATGTGGGTGTGAATGCACCGGGCACGCAAAACATGACGATTTTGCGGTCGGCGAAATAGGATTGTGAATCCAGCGTTTCCACGCCATCTTCGCCCATTATCCGTAATTGCGCGCGCGGGATTCGGTCTCCGATCTGGATGCTCATATTTATCCTGGAATTAAGTGCCTGGGCGGTATTGACCTGCGTGTATTGAATTAAGCAGCCATTGCATCAGTCATTGCAGTCTGAAGCTCTTTGGGTTCAATCGGTTTAGTGACATAGGCATACGCGCCCTGGCGCAAACCCCAGACCTTGTCCGTTTCTTCGCTGCGGGAACTCACAAAAATGACTGGGATGTGAGAAGTGGCTTCATCGCTCGCCAACTTACGCTTGGCTTGGTAACCGTTCATGCCGGGCATGACGATATCCATAAGAATCAGGTCAGGTTTTTCTTGACGCGCAACGTCAAAGCCCTGCTCGCCATTTTTGGCAATTATGACTTCGTGACCCCACGAGTTCATCAGCCTTCGAAGGCTGAATCGATAAACTCTCGAGTCATCAACGATGAGTACTTTGGCCATTTATCCGCCCTTGGCAGGTACCAGATTTCCTATCTTGCCAAGATTATGCCTTATTTTTCATCCCGTTAACATTCACAGCTTAATTAAGCCTGACAATAGTCCTGCCAATTGAGTTTCCGGCCAACATCAAATTGAAGGAATCCATCAGGTCTTCCAACTCAATTTCCTTGCTACAGATCACCTCCAGTTGAGGTGGTTTCCACTCGTTGGCCAGTTTGTTCCACAACGAAACCCGGATGTCATAAGGGCAGTTATTGGAGGAAATACCCAGCAAACTGACACCCCTTAAAATGAATGGCATGGTAGTTGTCTGCAGGCCGATTCCACCGGCCATTCCGCAACTCGCGATATTGCCCCAAAGCTTTATCACCCTTGTGATACCACTAAGCATATCACCGCCGACATTGTCGATGCAGCCTGCCCAAAGTGCTTTTTCGAGCGGCTTTTGCCCCCAGTGCAGGTCGTGGCGGGAAATACACTGGGTCGCACCCAGCGCTTCCAGGTAATCAAACTGATCCACTTTGCCGGTAATGGCATGCGGATCGTAACCTGCGGAAGACAATATATTGATTGCCATACTGCCCACGCCACCACTGGCACCGGTTACAACGATTGGGCCATCACCAGTTTTCTGTCCATTGGCCTCCATGCGGTAAAGGCACAGCGCTGCAGTGAAACCAGCGGTTCCCAGGGCCATAGCCTCGCGGATGGTCAGTCCGGGCGGCAGAGGAACGATACTGTCGGCATCGAGCCGAAGATACTGGGAATACCCACCGTCACGCGATTCGGATAAGTCGCATCCTGTAACAATGACTTCATCGCCCTGGCTAAATCGCGTATCTGAAGAATCGATCACCACGCCGGCCACGTCAATGCCACCGGATAACGGGTAGCTTTTCAAAATTCTGCCTTTACCGGTGCCAGCGAGGGCGTCTTTGTAATTAACGCTGGAATAAGCCACTTTGATGGTAACTTCGCCTGCGCTTAAGTCGGCGAGTGAAACTGATTCGATAGCGCCCCTGTAGCCGTCGGAATCACTATTGATCCGGAAAGCTTTAAAGGTGTTGGGGATTTTATTCATCATTTATTCATCCTGAGAACATTCGCGATTACAAATCGCTCCTATGGGTCATTTACGCGCCGTATATTCATTCGCGATTACAAATCGCTCCTAGCAATACAAATCGCTCCTACATTGGTCACTAATTTACTCTGTGGATGGCACGCTTGTCGACATTTAAGGCGGCTTCGTGCACGGCTTCAGAGAGAGTGGGGTGGGCATGCACAATGCGCGCAAGATCCTCAGCCGAGCCATGGAATTCCATGGCCACCACGCACTCGGCAATGAGTTCCGATGCCGAGGTCCCGACGATATGCACACCAAGGATTTTGTCGCTTTCATTGTCCGCAAGTATCTTGACCAATCCTGTTGCATTGCCCATCGCCAGGCCACGGCCAGTAGCGGCAAAAGGAAACGAACCTGCTTTAAAATCAATACCTTCAGTCTTCAACTCCTGCTCGGTTTTGCCAACCCAGGCAATTTCAGGGTCGGTATAAACAACCCATGGCACTGTATCGAAATGGATGTGAGCCGGTTTACCGGCGATGATTTCAGCAACTGCAATGCCTTCTTCTGAAGCTTTATGCGCCAGCATCGGACCCCTGACACAGTCGCCGATGGCCCACACCTCTTCGGCGGTGGTTTTGGAGTTTTCATCAACCTGGATTTGGCCGCGATCGGTCAATTCAACACCTGAATCATCACTCAGCAAACCTTCGGTGCTGGCGCGCCGGCCAACGGCCACCAGCAGGCGATCGAATACGAGTTCGCTTTCGCCGTTTTTATCTTCGACTGTGACAAGGACTTCTTTATTACCACCATGACCATCGCGAAGTTCAGCGCCCTTTACCAGTGTTGCCAGAAGAATGGTCAGGCCTTGTTTTTTAAACTCACGAGCGGCAGCTTTGGAAATATCCTTGTCAGCAACCGGTAAAAAGTCGGGCAAGGCCTCCAGTAAAGTGACATCTGATCCCAGCCTTTTCCAAACAGAACCCAGTTCAAGTCCGATCACACCGGCGCCAATCACACCCAGTCGGGCAGGGGTTTCATCGAAATCCAACGCGCCTGCATTGTCGACAATGTACTCTGAGTCAAACTCGACATTGGGAATTGCAATTGGCACTGAACCAGAAGCTAAAATCACGTATTTAGCTTCCAGTATTTGCTTCTTATCCGAGTTATGAAGCGAGATTTCCACTTTTTTGTCCGCAAGCAATTTCCCTTTTCCATGGAATGATTGAACCTTGTTTGCCTTGAACAGTCCGGCCACGCCACCGGTCAGTTTTTTGACGATTCCATCCTTGCGACCGATCATTTTTTCTACATCAAAACTGACTTCACCGGCATTGATGCCGTGATCTGCGTAATGGTGTTGCAGGTGGTAATAGTGTTTGGTTGAATCAAGTAAAGCCTTGGAAGGAATACAACCTACATTCAGGCATGTGCCGCCCAGGGCCGCCTTTCCGTCCTTGCCGGTGAAATCATCAATGCAAGCGGTTTTTAAACCCAGTTGTGCCGATCGAATTGCCGCCACGTAACCGCCTGGTCCACCGCCAATGACAACGACATCAAATTGTTCTGTCATTTTTCTCTCTTTTAAAGGGGTCAGGTTCAATTAATTCAATCCTCTCCCCGATTACTGTTAAATTCAAAAGTTGATTATTGAACCTGACCCCATTTAGAGGTTCAGGAGTAGCCGTGCCGGGTCTTCCAGCGCGTCTTTTACGGCCACCAGGAACAGCACAGCATCTTTGCCGTCAATAATCCTGTGGTCGTAACTCAATGCGATGTACATCATTGGCCTTGCGACCACCCGGCCTTCTTCAACCACCGCGCGTTCCTTGATGTTATGCATACCCAAAATTGCACTTTGTGGCGGGTTCAGCAACGGAGTTGATAACAGCGAGCCGAAAATGCCGCCATTGGTGATGGTAAACGTACCACCCTGAAGATCTTCCAGTGCGATGCTGCCGTCACGGGCCTTGGCGGCATATCCACGTATTCCCTGTTCAATTTCAGCCAGGGTCATGTTCTCGGCGTTTCTCAATACCGGCACCATGAGGCCGCGCTCAGTGGATACGGCAATGCCGATATCCTGGTAGCCGTGATAAACGATCTCATCGCCTTCCAGTGATGCATTTACCACCGGGTGTTTGCGCAGGGCATCGCATACTGCCCGCACAAAAAACGACATGAGTCCAAGTTTGACACCATGGTGATCCGCGAACGCTTGCTTGTATTTCCTGCGCAGATCCATCACTGCCTTGAGATCAACTTCGTTGAAGCTGGTCAGGATTGCCGCGGTGTTTTGGGCTTCTTTCATGCGTTCGGCAATTCGGGAGCGTAATCGGGTCATCTTCACGCGTTCTTCGGGACGGGCACCGCCGCCTTTCACGAAACTGATGACATCGCCCTTGGTCAGGCGTCCACCACGGCCGGTCGCAGGAATCGCAGAAGGATCCAGGTTTTCCGACTCGACCACTCTGCGGGTCGCCGGGCTAAGTTTGGAAGTGTCTGCAGGGGCCGACTCTGCGACTGCTGGCCCTGTGTCTTTCGCTGGCGCATCGGTCGGTGCAGCCTTGGCCTCGACAGGACGCTCGACCTTGCCCTCTTCAATGATGGCGAGTACTTCCTCGCTGAGTACTGTCTCGCCGGCGTCTCTCAAGATTTCCTTGATCACGCCGTCAACAGGGGCGGGAACCTCCAGCACAACCTTATCGGTTTCCAGGTCAACCAGCTTGTCATCGCGAAAAACGGTGTCACCCGGTTTCTTATGCCAGGCGGCAACGGTCGCATCTGCGACGGATTCGGGCAGTACCGGAACTTTGACTTCAATACTCATCGTGATCCTTTGATCAATAAATTCTGCTTGTAAATGTTTGGGTTCATAACTGGTCACCCGCGCCCAGGGTCAGGGCCTGCACAACCAGGTTATTTTGTTGCTTTTGGTGAACCGAAAATTTCCCGACGGCCGGCGAAGCAGAACGGTCCCTGCCAACGTACAACAATTGAAGGTCGGCGCCGATACAGGCCTGCAAATGATGGCGAATCTGGTACCAGGCGCCCTGGTTTTTAGGTTCTTCCTGACACCAAACCACTTCGGTTGCGTTACTGTACAGGGCCAGGGTCTCAGACAACAAACCGTCTGGAAACGGATGTAGCTGTTCCACCCGCACCAGGGCCACATCGACATTTTTTGTTTGCTGGCGCTTCTCATCCAGGTCGTACCAAACTTTACCGGAACTCAATACCACGCGTTTGACGGCGGGCTCATCTTCAACTCTGCGGTCTTTTATCACTTGCCGGAAAGAGCCTTCCTGCAATAACTCCAGGGCCGAGGTCGATGCCTTGTTTCGCAACAGGCTCTTGGGTGTCATTACGATGAGTGGCTTGCGGGTCTTGCGCATCACCTGGCGACGCAGCATGTGGAACATCTGCGCAGGGGTCGATGGCACACAGACCTCGATATTGCCGTGCGAACATAACTGCAGGAACCGCTCCAGTCTCGCACTGGAATGCTCTGGCCCCTGGCCTTCGTAGCCGTGCGGCAGAAACAGGACCAGCCCGCACATGCGGTCCCACTTGGCTTCTCCCGAAGTGAGGAACTGGTCAATAACCACTTGAGCGCCGTTGGCAAAATCGCCGAACTGGCCTTCCCATATCACCAGTGTTTCCGGTGCTGCAGAGGCATATCCGTACTCAAAGCCCATCACGGCTTCCTCAGACAGCAGTGAGTCGATAATGGTGATATCAACATCAGGATTGATGTTCTGCAATGGCATCAGCGTTGAGCCATCCGTCTGATTGTGCAGCACAGCATGGCGATGAAAAAACGTCCCGCGCCCCGTGTCCTGGCCTACCAGGCGTAAATGGCTGCCTTCTTTGGCCAGGCTTGCGTAGGCCATGGTTTCTGCAAAGCCCCAGTCCATTGGTATTTTGCCTTGCGCCATCTGGCGCCGGCTTTCGATGATCTTTTCAACCCGGGGATGGAGTTTGAATTCTTCAGGAATATCGTGAAGCTGGTCGGCCAGTGCCGAAATTTTTTCCAGTTTGACAGCCGTGTCCGGTTCTTCCGGTGACCGGTTGCCGGTAAATGCAGCCCAGGCGGCTGCGTGTTCATTGGTCAGGGCTTTCTCGAATACATCTGCCACCTGTTCGCCGGCGTCGAGTTTCCCACGATACTCATCCATTGCCCGGTTCGCATCACCGGCTTTGATAATGCCTTTTGATTCCAGGGTGGCAGCATACTTGGCTCGAGCGGTCTGCATCTTGCGGATGGTCTGATACATCATTGGCTGCGTGGCGGCCGGTTCGTCCGCCTCGTTGTGGCCATGGCGGCGGTAGCAAACCAGGTCGATTACAACATCTCGCTTAAAGCGGGCGCGGAAATCGCAGGCGATCTTCATAACGTGGTGAACCGCTTCCGGGTCATCGGCATTCACGTGGAATATCGGTGCATGCACCATTTTCGCGATTGTCGTGCAGTAAAGGGTGGAGCGGGCATCTTCGCGTTTGCTGATCGTGAACCCAATCTGGTTATTAATGATGATGTGCAATGTGCCGCCGACTGCAAAACCTCGGGTCTCGGACATCTGGAACAATTCCATCACCACACCCTGTCCGGCAAACGCTGCATCACCGTGGATCAGGATAGGCATGACCTTTTCATGAAACTTATCTTTGCGGCGAATCTGGCGGGCTTTGACCGATCCGACCACGACCGGATCGACGATTTCCAGGTGAGATGGGTTAAATGCCAGTGCCATGTGAACAGGGCCGCCAGGCGTTTTAATATCAGAAGAAAACCCAAGGTGATACTTCACATCACCCGACTTCAGTGTTTCAACTTCCTGCTGCTTACCCTCAAATTCAGCAATTAGCATGGCTGGGGATTTGCCCAGGATGTTAACCAGCACATTCAGGCGGCCACGGTGCGCCATGCCGAGTACAACTTCTTCAACACCATTCGAACCTGCGTGCAACATGATTTCATGCAGCAGAGGAATCAGACTCTCTCCACCTTCCAGCGAAAAACGTTTTTGACCAACGTAGCGGGTGTGAAGAAACTTCTCCAGGCCTTCGGCGGCGGTCAGCATCTGTAATATGCGGACCCGTTCTTCATCGGAAACATCGTGTATGCCACGGGACCCTTCCAACCGTTCTTCGAGCCAGCTACGCTTGGTAGTATCGACGATGTGCATATACTCCACGCCGATGCTTCCGCAATAGACGCGCTCACACAATTCACGGATATTGCGCAATGTCATGCGCTTTGCCGCGCTAAGCGTGCCGGTATCAAACTCGTGATCAAGGTCATCAGCCAGCAGATCATGAAACTCAAGTGAAAGATCCGGCACCCGCGGGTGGTGTGGGATACCCAGCGGGTCGAGTTTTGCGTTTTCATGACCGCGTTGGCGATAGGCGTCGATAAGATTGAGTACGCCGGCCTGTTTATGGTCGGTAAACGCGGTGGATCCGTCGGTGGCCTCTGCATAGCCATTGGTAAATTGAAGCAGGCGAAAACGTTCCTGGACATGCAGGTGACCGGACTCGGTGCCGTTGGCAGCTGGCATCGAATCGAACAATTTGCGCCACTGATCAGGGACGCTGGCCGGGTCATCCAGCCATGCTTCGTAATAGCCCTCGACGAACGGCGCGTTACCGCCGTACAGGTGCGAAGACTGGTATAACTGGTCGAGGCTGGAGCTCAATAATATTCCATGAATCCGACTAAAAAATTAAGCGCATATTATACCGTTCAATCGGAGATTTTGTTGCTAAGTTCATCTAGTCCGGCACAGACAAATGGCACCAGGGTTTGGTGGATTTTTTTGTAATCTTCTGAGTCTACCGATCCTTTAGAGAGCCGGTTAACACTGCCCGTGTTCACCAGACAGGTTGAAAGCGCACCGGAAAGGAATTGAAACCCCCAGTGGATGTCTTTTTGGTCGCAGTCGGGTAAGGCCATTTGCAGTGCGTCAATCGTGCGCATGGCGATAGGGTCGAAATACTGCGCCATGATCTCCGCGCCGCGTCCCGGGTCGTTACTGAGCCTGGTAAAAAGATGGAAAAAGTTACGCCAATGGTGATCACCGGCAATCGCTCTTTTGAGAAATACATAACAATATGCATCGACCACGTCTTCAACGCTTGGTGCATTGGGTGCAGCACGTCGTTCACATTCCTCAAAATAAAATAGTTGTTCGCGGATGAAAACGCTGGTTCGTCTTTCAATCACAGAGGCGAACAGTTTGTCCTTGGTCTTAAAGTGATAAGTGATCAGTGAAACGTCGACCTCAGCCTTGGTGGCAATGTTGCGCATTGATGCGCCATTGAGCCCATGCAAGGCAAACAATTCTTCAGCTGCGTTTAATATGGCCGTTTTCTTTGATATTGGCATGTTACCGGGTCCGGGTGGCTTGACCGAGCGAACGTTTTTACTGTTTTAAGTATATGCGCACTTGTTCATTTTTTTTGTTTCAAGTCGTTACAGCTTGGACTAATAGATTGTATTGAAATTTTTGTACGTCTGTTCTAATATGTTTTTACAAGCCATCGAACTTGATGTCGCAATCATAATAGGTTCATGGCTTGTGAGGCTGCAGCCCCTGCAGCCGGTAAAAAAAAGCATGGAGCAAGGAAACAAGGACGGAAGCATTAGCACTACGCAGGAAGCACAAGGCAGGGACACAGGAGTTACTTAGCCAAATTCTACGAGCATCCATTCCGTAACATAGGTCCGGTCCAGGGAGGATCGGGCCTTCTTTTTAGAAAAATAAAACAAGATGACCGCCATTGACCAGGGCAACAATGGCAGCCAGATCGCGATCATCAAGGGCACGGGAAAAAAGCTCAGGTTCAATGTTTTTACACAGTTCCTGTGCGATTGACACAGAACACGGATATGTAGCACCTGCTGCAAACAGCAGGGCGCCATCGGCGGTTTCAATCCAGGCCAGCCTGGTCCACG
>SMVA01384025.1_pt1 | contig 31735 bp, 21 predicted proteins | sample 2456451 | NCBI WGS metagenome assembly SMVA01 (sample SAMN11095933, study PRJNA526329) | marine sediment metagenome | biome: Marine sediment; feature: Surficial sediment; material: Deep marine sediment; isolation source: Hadal surficial sediment | place: Pacific Ocean | collected 2014-05 | depth... | reverse complement strand
CAAGCTGGGATGAAGCATTTGGTGTTGTATACCTAGAAGCTATGTCATTTAAAAAACCGGTTATTGGTTCAATCGGAGAGGGAATTTCCGATATAATAACAGATGGAGAAAATGGATTGCTTGTAAATCCAAAAGACGTAGAGAATTTAGTTCAAAAATTAGAATCACTTATCTCTTCTGAATCATTAAGAAAGAGAATTGGTGAAAATGGTTACGAAAGTATAAAAAGATATACCTGGAATTTTAACGCACAGCAAACAATTAATGTATATAAACGAGTTATATGAAAAATAAAATACTAATGATTTTGCAGTCAGAATTCCCACCCGATATTCGACTCGAAAAGGAAATAACAACGCTAAGTAGGGCTGGTTATAAAGTTTTGCTGTTTTGTAATAGTTATAGTAAGGAAAATGAGAAGGAATTTTCATTCTGTGAAATAAAAAGGTTAAACGCACCTTTTAGGTTAAGAAAGTTAAACAAAATCATTAATTTTCCTATTATTATTAATCCTCGTTTTGTATTCAGCCTGCTTTTTTCTGCAAAATCCTTCAATCCGGATTTTATTCATGCACATGATTTACCCATGATGCCTTTTGGACTATTACTGTCCAAGGTTCTTAAGAAACCTATAGTTTCCGATATGCATGAAAATTATCCTGCGGCTCTAAAGACTTTCCAGAAAAAAGGGATTTTAAATTTTATCTTCAAAAATTATAGAGCTGCTGAAATATTAGAGAAATTCTGTGTAAAAAGGGCGGACCGTGTAATTACAGTAATTGAGGAAAATTCTCAAAGATTAATTGGATTAGGAGTTGAACAGGAAAAAATTTACTTAGTTTCAAATACAGTTGATCTTAATACCTTTGCTAAGAAAAAGGTTGATGATAGAATTGTAAAGAAATATGAAGGAAGATTTATTCTCCTTTATAGTGGTTTTGTTTCTCCTGAAAGAGGATTAGATACGGTTGTTATGGGGATGAAATATCTTAAAGATAAATTACCTGCTGCCAAATTGTTGATAATTGGAGACGGGATTATAGTTCCGGAATTGAGGAATATTGTAGTAGTAAATCATTTAGAAGGTATGGTTGAATTTATTAGCTGGCCCGGGCATGAAAATTTAGGATCATACCTTATAATTGCTAATGTTGGAGTAAGCCCTCAACCAAATAATGAACACTGGAACACATCAATTCCGCATAAACTTTTTGAATATATGTCTCGATCTATACCTGTGATAGTAACTGACGCAACCCCTCTTAAGCGAATTATTCTTGAGACAAATGCAGGATTATATTATATAACTAACGATCCGGAAAATTTTGCTGAAAAGATTCTTGAGATTGCCTCATCAGAAATTAATTTTGGTAAGAATGGAATGAAAGCGGTTGCAGAGAAATATAATTGGGAGAATGATTCTAAAGTGTTGGTGAAAATGTATAAAAGTCTTTAGTTTACTTTTATTAAATTTACTTCCCGAATCAAGAACATTTACTTTGCTATTTCATGAACAGTATTATCGAATTAATTTTTTACACTTTATTTTTTCTGGTGATATATACCTATTTGATTTACCCGGTCGTTATTAAAACAATTTCTCTTTTTTATACTGAAAAATTATACAAATCTTCTCATCACACAATCTCCATCCTTATTTCTGCTTTTAATGAAGAAAAAGTTATTGAAAAACGAATTAGGAACATTGCTGACCAGAATATTGATTTTTCAATGGTTGAGGTTTTAGTAGCCTCAGATGGATCCACAGATAAGACAAATAATTTATTGTTAGAATTGCAAAAGGAACATAAATGGTTAAAAGTTTTTATTTTCGATATACAACGTGGAAAGGCGTTAGTATTAAATGACTTAGTCAACAATTCTCTAAACGATATTATTGTATTAACAGATGCTAACACTATTTTTGATGATAATTCTCTTGATCAATTGGTTAAAGGATTTGCTGACGAGTCAATTGGAGGAGTTTCGGGAAGGCTTATATTGATAGACCAGCCTGAAAGTAAGAAAAAAGGAATCGACGAGCGAAAGTATTGGGAATATGAATCCTTGATTAAAAAATCAGAAGGAAGGTGCGGAATACTAATTGGAGCAAATGGTGGCATCTTCGCAATTAGAAGAGAGTTATATTCCGGAATGCCGCCGGATAAAGCTGTGACCGATGATTTTTTTATTACATTATCTGTTCTCTCCCAAAATCGAAAGTTTATTTATAACTATAATATAATTGGAAGAGAAGAAGTTGCTCCGGATATTAAGTCAGAATTTAAAAGAAAAATAAGATTTGCTTCAACTAATTTTCAAACACTTGCCATATTTAAAAAATTACTTTTTTCTAATAACATACTCTTATCCTTTGCATTTTGGAGCCATAAAGTTATCCGGTGGTTCGTACCATTATTTCTTATTTTACTTATACCGTTAAATATCTTATTACTGCATAAATCTAATCTGTTTAATATTTTGTTTATCATTCAAATGGTCTTTTATTCTCTCGCGTTACTTGGATTCATTTTTACGATCTTAAATGTTAAACTAAAACTATTCTCCTTATTTTCTTATTTTATTTTAACCAATGTTGCTTTGTTTCTGGGTCTTTTTAAGTATTTGCGCGGCAAACATTCAGCAGTTTGGGAATCAACACCCAGATAGGTAAGTAGATGAATAAAAAGACCGAAAAAATATTAATTCTGTTCATTGACTTCCTCGCAATCAACCTCTCCTGGGTTGTATTTTTTTATATACGGGTTAAGACCGGGTGGTTTCAATTAATAACAACTCCCGAAGTATTTATACCGATGCTTGTTGTATACGTGTATTGGGTTATATTATTTACTTTTGTTGGTATGTACCGCACGTGGTTTGCTGCCTCACGATTCGATGAATTATCAACACTCTTTAAAGCAACGTTTGTAGGAATCTTTATACTTTTTACGATTATTTTTATTGATGATTACCTCCATAACATTGAATCTAGCACAAGAATTGTAATTTTTTTCTATTGGGGATTGTTAATCCTGTTTATCGGTTCCGGCAGATTAGCAATTCGAGGATTCCAGCGCAGACTATTGATTAAAGGTATTGGCAGGAGGTGCACAATAATTGTAGGTTATAATTCGAGGGCAAGAGAAGCGCACGATCAGATTTCTGAACATGCTGCTCTTGGGCTGGATATTAAAGCGTATGCTGCTGTTAATCAAGAAAATGTTGGTAAAATTTATAAAGGTGTAGAAGTTATAGGCACTGTAGATGAAATTGTTAAAATCGTTGGCAAAACAAATTCTAAAGAAGTTATTATCGCCCTTGAAAAAGAAGATCACGAATTACTTATTGATGTAATATCTAAACTTGAGCATAAAGATGTTGGATTAAAAATTGTTCCTGATCTTTATGAAATTCTCAGTGGACAGGCACGAACCTCCCAAATATACGGAATGCCTCTCATCGATATTATGCCGGAATTAATGCCGGAATGGGAAAAGAAATTAAAACGTATGTTAGATGTTTTCACTTCTTTCTTTATACTTATTATAACATTGCCTATTACTATTCTTAGTTCAATTGCAATTAAATTAGACAGCAGAGGCACTGTTTTTTTCAAACAGGAAAGAAGCGGTATGAATGGCAATATTTTTAAGATCATTAAGTTTAGATCTATGTATGAAGATGCCGAAAAACAGACCGGACCCGTTTGGTCTTCGAAGGACGATCCGCGTATTACAAAAGTGGGAAAGATCATTCGAAGAGTAAAAATAGATGAACTGCCGCAGATGATAAATGTTCTTAGGGGTGAGATGAGCATCGTTGGTCCGCGTCCTGAAAGACCTTACTTTGTAGAAAAATTATCCGATGAAATTCCGTATTACAAGAGAAGATTAAAGGTGAGACCCGGTATTACAGGATGGGCACAAGTAAAACATAAATATGATGAATCAATTGAAGATGTTAAAATTAAATTGCGTTACGATCTTTTTTATATCGAAAATATGTCTTTAAGAATGGATTTTAAGATCATTGTAAGAACTATTTTTGTAGTATTGTTTGGCAAGGAGCAGTATAATTAATAACTGAAGTTGACCTGTTAATTTTTATTGATAGAAAACCGTTTGCCGAAGGTATCCCTTCAGGAGAAACGGTTAAATTATTAAATTGGTTATTAAGTAACCCACGACTTAAGTCGTGGGTTACTGAAAAAAAATGTTTTTTATAACCGTTTTAACGGTTTATTAGAATAAGCGCCAACTTGAGCGATCAATATATTTACTTAATTATTTCTTAGCATATAAACTGTATGATAAATAAAAAAGCACTTATAATTATACCAACTTATAATGAGGTTGATAACCTTCCAAAATTATTGCCGGTAATTTTTTTGAAGGATGAAAGTATTGATGTACTTATTGTTGATGATAATTCACCTGACGGCACAGCACAATGGGTGAAGGAAGAAGCAGAGAAGAACCCGAGAATAAAATTAATTAAACGTGAAGAGAAAATGGGTTTAGGCACTGCTTATATTGCCGGGTTCAGGTATGCTCTTAAAAATAATTACGATTTTATTTTTGAAATGGATGCGGATTTTTCACACAATCCTGTAGAAATTCCAAATTTTCTTAATGAAATAGATAATTACGACCTGGTGCTCGGAAGCCGGTATAAGGATGGGGTTAACGTTGTAAACTGGCCAATGCGTAGATTAATGTTAAGTCTGTTTGCAAACATATATACGCGCCTGATTACTGGACTTCCGGTACACGATGCAACGGGAGGATTTAAATGTTTTAGGAAGGAAGTTCTGCAATCAATCAATCTGGACCAGGTAAAATCAAACGGTTATGCTTTTCAAATTGAAATGACATTTAAAGCATGGAAAAAAGGATTTAAGATAAAAGAAATATCTATTGTTTTTACGGATAGAGTAAAAGGTACTTCAAAAATGTCAAAAAAAATTGTTCGTGAAGCAATCGTGATGGTTTGGAAGTTAAGATTAGCAAGTATGTTAGGAACACTTAAGTAGGTACGTAATTGGATCTATCAATTATCATAGTTAATTATAACGTAAAAGAGTTCCTTCAAAACTTGCTTCACTCAATTGATAAAGCATCGTCCGGCATTTCAAAAGAAATGATAATTGTTGATAACGCTTCTGACGATGGAAGTGTAGAACTTATCCGCAATAAATATCCTTCGGTAAATCTTATTATTAATAAGGAAAATCTTGGATTCGGGAAAGCAAATAATCAAGCGCTAAAAATTGCAAAAGGAAAATATATATTACTTATAAATCCTGATACAATAGTCAGCGAAGATACAATTGATCTGATGATCAAATTTTTTGAAAATAATAAGGATGCGGGATTAGCAGGATGTAAGATATTAAATCCTGATGGCAGTTTACAACTTGCCTGCAGAAGAAGTTTCCCTGGACCCTGGACATCATTTTGCAAAGTAACCGGATTAAGTAATTTATTTCCCAATAGTAGAATTTTTGCACGGTACAATCTTACTTACCTTAACGAAGATCAAACCTACGAAGTTGATGCCATTTCCGGTTCCTTTATGATGATGAAGAGAGAAGTATATGACAAAGTGAACGGTTTTGATGAGGAATTTTTCATGTACGGGGAAGATCTTGATTTATGTTATCGCATTCAGCAAGCCGGGTATAAAGTTTTTTATGTTCACAATGCTCAAATAATACATTACAAGGGCGAGAGCACTAAACGAAGTAATTTAGATGAGACAAAAGTGTTTTATGATGCTATGCACCTGTTCGTAAAAAAACATTTTTCCGGTTCTTTTCTTGTTGAAGCTATTCTGCGTTCAGCAATAGGTGTTCGAAAAGTTTTTGCTTTTTGGGGGAAAAGAAAGCTGGCGATTCTTTCAGCGTTAGCAGACTTATTAATATTTGATATTTGTCTCTTCATTGCTGAACAAATATATATTAGTCGTAGTAATTGGTTAGGCTTTGAAGCAGTAGACTACATTGTTATTTATACCCTCCCGGCATTAATACATATAACTATTGCTTCTCTTGCCGGAGTTTACAAAAGAGATTCGCTTTCGGTATTGAGAAATTTCATAGCTGTATTTGTAAGTTTTATTTTCCTTACTTCCATCACATTTTTCTTTAAGCAATTTGCATACAGCAGAGCTGTTGTATTAATCGCATACCTTTTATTAATCATATCAACTACTACATGGAGAATTGCACTCAAACTTTTTTTCAGAGTCGGTGTTCAGATAGATGATTTTAGTAAGAGCAGAATATTAGTTGTTGGAACTACAAAGCATGCAATTCGGATAGCAAGTAAAATAAAATCAAAGCGGACGGATTACCATAGCGTTGTGGGATTGGTGGGTAATGATCATAGTAATATGGGAAAAATAATCGAATCATTTGAAGTTGTTGGAAGCCTTGAAAATATCAAGAAAGTTATTAACGAATATAAAATCAGTGAAGTTATATTTTCATCCGAAGATTTAAATTATGGCGATATGATGGCAGTAGTTGCCAATTGCCAAAATGAACCTGTGGAGTTTAAAATAAGCGGTACCGAATTAGATTTTATAGTCGGAAAAACATCTGTTTCTATGCTTGATGATATTCCATTAATCGAAATTCATTACAACATATCGGGTCAACTATTAAAATTTATAAAACGTCTTTTCGATTTAATACTTGGAATGTTTTCTTTGATCTTCATTTATCCTTTTATATATTTCTTTACAAAGCTTGGCAAAAAGAAAACTGATTTTCGGTCATTCATATTATCGGTTCCTTCAGTTGTTAAAGGTGAAAGGAGTTTTGTGGGCCCCAAAGAAGTACAAATGGAAACGAAAATATATATTGGGAAACAAGGGCTAACCGGATTTTGGTATATTGAAAATGATGCAAAAACTGAAGCGGGAAAGATGGATTTTTATTATGCAAAAAATCAGAATATATGGCTTGATTTAGAAATACTTGGACGTACAATTAATAAAATGTGGAGTAAAAAAGATTAGATATGGGAAAAACAATTTTAGATTTTGAAAAACCGATATTCCAACTTGAAGAGAAACTTGAAGAGATGAAGGAATCTTCGGCTAGTTTAAATATTGAAAAAGATATCTTAAGATTAGAAACAAAAGTAGCTCAACTTAAAGCTGAACTATATGATGGTTTAACACGATGGCAGAGAGTTCAACTTGCCCGGCATCCCGATAGACCTTTTACACTTGATTATATTAATTTAATGACAGAGGATTTTGTTGAACTTCATGGTGACAGGCATTACGGTGACGACAAGGCAATTGTAGGTGGTTTTGCCAAACTTGGTGAATACAAGGTGATGATAATTGGGCAGCAGAAAGGAAGAGATACAAAATCAAATGTGTATAGAAATTTTGGTATGGCTAATCCTGAAGGATATAGAAAGGCGCTTCGGCTGATGAAGTTAGCAGAGAAGTTTAATAAACCTGTTATTACTATGCTTGATACCCCGGGTGCCTATCCAGGACTTGAAGCGGAAGAAAGAGGACAGGCAGAAGCCATTGCAAAAAATCTATTTGAGATGAGCAGGTTGCGTGTGCCAATAATTGTAGTAATAATTGGTGAGGGGGCAAGTGGAGGTGCTTTGGGATTGGGTGTTGGCAATAGAATATTAATGTTACAGAACTGCTGGTACTCAGTTATCAGTCCCGAATCTTGTTCCAGCATACTATGGAGAAGCTGGGATTATAAAGAGCAGGCAGCCGAAGCATTAAAACTTACTGCACCTGATCTACTCGAACAAAAAATAATTGACAGAATAATCCCGGAACCCCTGGGCGGTGCGCATAAGGATCATAAAGCTGCAGCCAATACTTTGCGGGCAGCATTGCTGGAAGAATTAGCAGAATTAGTAAAAATCAAACCGAAAAAGTTAATAGAAAACAGATTAGAAAAGTTCGGAAGTATGGGAGTGTATGTTGAATAAAAATCAATATCGTTAGTTCGTTTAAAAATATCTTAATTTGAATCCCGAATTATTCGGGATTTTTTATTTCATAATTACCTGAGTAATATCACTAACAATTTACTATTAACCTTGTGTATTATCAGAAATCAATTTCAGTTTTTCATTCATCCTGTTATTTATAATTAATATGTTTATTCACAAAACTCAAATCCGTGTAAGGTATGCTGATACCGATCAGATGCAATATGCCTATAACGGAAAGTACTTTGAGTATTTTGAAGTTGGAAGAACTGAAATGATGCGGGAACAGAATCTCACTTATAAATCGATTGAAAAGAACGGATACCTGATGCCGGTGCATGAGGTATTTATAAAATACAAAAATCCTGCTTATTACGATGAACTGCTTGAAGTAGAAACACGCATTGAGAAAATCCCTGAGTTAAGAGTACATTTAGATCATACTGTAAGGAGTGCTGATAGAGATATTATAATTTGTGAAGGATATGTTGAGCTTGTATTTATTAAAAAAGAATCAAAAAAGATTTGCCGTCCACCGGAATTTTTTATGAAAGTAATCAAACCATTTTTCACAAAACATAATAAATGAATTTGATGAAATATTCCTTTGTAAAAGATCTGAACAATGTTTGATAAGCTAAAACAATTAAGCATGGATACCGCCATTTATGGTATCAGCACTATGGTGGGCAGATTTTTGAATTTTTTATTGATCCCTTTCTTTACAAATATTTTTCTTCCAGCGGAATATGGTGTTATACAAATTGTTTACGCTTATATCGCAATCCTTAATATTTTTTATATCTATGGGATGGATTCGGCTTTTCTTAAATTTGCTGCATTTAAAGATGAGGGCACCGAGAAAGATAATTTTTCCACACCTTACATTTCGGTTTTCGTTACATCAATACTGTTCGGCTTTATTATAATTTACTTTCAAAGTACAGTTGCCGATAAATTAGGTATCCCCGAAGATTATTATTACCTGATTTATCTTGCCGCTGCCATAATCTTCTTAGATGCTAATGGAGTAATTCCATTTTTAAAGTTACGATTGAACAGGGAAGCAAAAAAGTTTTCATTATTTAAGATCATTAATATCTGCACTAACCTTGTACTTAATTTATATTTAGTTCTCGTACTTGATTGGGGAATTGAAGCAATATTATTCAGTAATATTATTGCTTCACTGGTTTCATTAATTTTATTGATCCCAACAATCTTCAAGTATTTAAAGTTTGAATTTAACACCCGGCTTTTTAAGAGATTCATAAAATTCGGTCTTCCCTATCTTCCTGCCGGGTTAGCTGTAATGGTTGTTCAGGTAATAGACGTTCCAATATTAGAGAGATTAACAGATTTAAAAACAGTTGGTGTATATAAAGCAAACTACAAGCTCGGGATTTTTATGATGCTGTTTGTGAATATGTTTCAATATGCCTGGCAGCCATTCTTTTTACAGAATGCAAAAGAGGAAAATGCTAAAGCGATGTTTGCAAAAATACTAACTTATTTTACCTTGGTCGGCAGCATCCTGGTTGTGGGGATATCATTGTTCGTGGCTGATTTAGCACAAATAAACATCGCCGGCTATTCACTAATCGGTTCTGCCTATTGGAGCGGATTAGATATTGTACCCATCATTCTTTTGGCTTATCTGATTAATGGAATATATGTAATCTTCTCTGCCGGTATTTATATTGAAGAGAAAAGTCTTTACGTGCCCTTTATTGCCGGAGCCGGTGCAGTATTAAATATAATTGCTAACTTTGCATTAATACCTGTTATAGGTTTTATGGGTGCTGCATTTGCAACACTTATCGCATATCTTGTTATGGCTGTCGGGTACTATGTTGTAACTCAAAGATTTTATCATATAACTTATGAATGGGATAAAATAATAAAAATATTTATCGGGGTGTTTGTAATAGCTTCAGCTTATTATTTATTTGTAACTGAAAATTACTATTTAGCCCTGATTGAAAAATCAATTTTGTTAGTGGCGTTTATATTATATCTGTACTTTTTTGCTGTTGATAGAAATGAAATCAAAACAATAAAAGCAAAACTTAAAGAATCGCGTGGAAAATAAAATATGCCTGATGATATAATAATAAAATTTAAACGTCTTTCGGAAGAATTGAATAAAATTCCTATCCCATCGTATGCAACGGAGGGAAGCGCAGGTATGGATATTCGTGCGGCGATAGCAGAAACGGTTGTTTTGGAACCAATGAAAATAAAAATGATCTCAACTAATCTTTCTATGGAAATTCCTTTTGGATATGAAGTACAGGTTAGACCGAGGAGTGGTCTGGCGGTAAAGTATGGAATTGGGATATTAAACTCGCCTGGAACCATAGACTCTGATTACAGAGGAGAAATAAAAATTATACTTATAAATTTTGGCAGTGAAAAATTTACCATTAAGCCGGGCGATAGAATTGCACAATTAGTAGTTTCCAAAGTTTATAAAGTTAAATTGGTGGAAGTAAAAGAATTAAATCAAAGTAATCGGGGAGAGGGTGGATTTGGTCATACGGGAAGTCAATAATCCTTAATAAATTGCAATTTAAATACGTAGCGCAGGACAATTGTCCTGCGACTACTTTGACTACGAAAAAAACTGAATAAATTATTCCTTCATACGAGAGTGATAGCAGATGCAGTAACAAATCGAGAAAGATGGAATTGTTAGCACTTTTCTTTTCAACACAAAGATATCTTGCTTTGGATTTTGTTATTTGAATTATGTAATATTCCATCAGGAATTTCACAATTCTTTTAATTTATTTTTTTCTTCAAAGGCAGTTTATTTTAATTTGATTCATGTCAGAATTTATTCACCTTCATAACCATACTCACTACAGTTTACAAGATGGTGCATGCACTGTTAATGGACTGGTTGATGCTGCCAAAAAATATAATATGAAATCAGTTGCTTTAACAGATCATGGAGTAATGTATGGTATTGCAGAGTTCTACAGAAAGGCAACTGCAGCGGGGATAAAACCCATTGTTGGTATGGAAGCATATATTGTTAGAGAGGGAAGCAGATTTGATAGAGGTAAAATAAATGAGACGAATGGCAGAAAGAAAACTAAACATTATAATCATTTAATATTATTAGCAAAAAATAAAACTGGTTATAATAATTTATCAAAACTTTCTACTTTAGGGCATACTGAAGGGTTCTATTACAAACCCAGAATAGACCTGGAATTGCTGGAAAAATACAGGGACGGACTAATTTGTACTTCGGCTTGTGCAGGCGGTATCGTCTCTTCCTACCTTGTGAATAATGATATTGATAAAGCCAAAGATGTTGCTAAAACCTTTAAAAATATTTTTGAAGATGATTTTTATCTTGAGATACAGGACCATGGTGAAGAGATTGATAAACCAATACTTGAATGGATGCCAAAACTTTCCAAAGAACTTGGGATAAAATTAGTTGCTACTAATGATTGCCATTATATTGATAAAGATCATGCAATAGCTCATAATATTCTTTTACTTCTCTCTGATAAGAACGGTGGTGATTACACCAAGCTTAGATACGGAACCGATCAGATTTATTTCAAGTCTCCTGCAGAAATGATTGATCTCTTTAAGAATTATGACGGTGCAGTTGAAAACACATTTGAGATAGATTCAAAAATTGATCTGAAATTTGATTTTGAAGGACACCATTTTCCTCAGTTTCCAATCCCGGAAGATTCAAAAACAAAATCCATCGATGAATATTTTGAATTACTGGCAATTAGAGGATTAGAAAAAAAAGGAATTAACATTACTCCTGAAATTGAGGAGCGATTTAAATATGAAATAGATACAATCAAAACAATGGGTTTTGCAGGTTACTTTTTAATTGTCCAGGATTTTATAAATGCTGCAAAAGAAAGAAACATTCCCGTTGGACCCGGCAGAGGCAGCGTAGCAGGCAGCCTTGTAGCTTATGCACTTGGAATAACAAATATCAATCCAATGGAATATGGTCTTCTTTTTGAAAGATTTCTTAACCCCGCAAGAAAATCAATGCCTGATATTGATATTGATTTTGCAGATGATCAAAGATCTGAAATAATTGAATATGTTCGAAAAAAGTACGGTGAAAAAAGTGTAAGCCAAATCATAACTTTTAACAGGTTATCATCAAAGGCAGTTATCAGGGACGTAGCAAGAGTTTTAAAAATCCCTATTCCAACTGTTAATAAAATTACCAAATTCATTCCTTCAAAATTTGGAAAAGTTTTTTCAATTGATCAGGCACTTGCTGAAGTTCCGGAATTAAAATGGGTAGAGAAGTCAAAGGAAGCAGAAATTCAAAATCTGATTAAATACGCAAAAGTGTTGGAAGGCATGAACAGAAATGCATCCAAGCACGCCGCTGGTATTGTGATTACTCCGGGAGATGTAAGTGATTTTGTACCACTTGCCAACGCTGTTTCTCAGCAGGATATCGTAACGCAATTCAACATGAACGAAATTGAAAATGCCGGGTTACTTAAGATGGATTTTCTTGGGCTCAGAACGTTAACCATAATCAGAGATACACTTGAACTTGTTCGGAAGAACTATGGAATTGAAATTGATATCGATAACATCTCCCTTGATGATAAGAAAACTTATCAGCTATTTGCAAAAGGACAAACTACCGGAATATTTCAGTTTGAATCTCCACCAATGCGCGAATACCTTAAAAAATTGAAGCCTGCTTCTCTTGGTGATCTTGCTGCAATGAACGCACTTTATCGTCCTGGTCCTATGAAATTTATAGACGAATTTATCGATAGAAAACGTGGTGTTAAAAAAGTTAAATATCTGCATCCTTCTTTGGAAGATATCCTGAAAGAAACTTACGGAATTATTGTTTACCAGGAACAGGTTATTCAAATTGCTAATAAGATTGGTGGTATGAGTCTTGCCGAAGCTGATATTCTGCGTCGAGCAATGGGTAAAAAGGATCTGGTTGTAATGGAAGAGCAAAAAGTTAAATTTGTAGAAGGTGCTGTTAATAACGGAATTACAAAAAGGGTTACCGAAAATATATTTGAAGTAATTTCTGATTTTGCAAATTACGGTTTTAATAAGAGCCATGCCGTTGCTTACAGTTTCATTGCATTTCAAACGGCATACCTAAAAGCATACTACACTGCTGAATTTTTAGCCGCTAACCTTACCAATGAATTTGGAAACCCTGATAAAGTTACTAAGTTTTTAGAAGACTGCCGAAAATTAAAGATAGAAGTATTGCCACCCGATGTTAACAAACCAAGTGTCAATTCTGATGTGGAAGGTAACAAAATAAGGTTCGGCATGTGTGCAATTAAAAATGTTGGTAAAAATGCGGTTGCAGAAATTATTAAAGCGAGAAATAAACTTGATAGAAATTTTAGCAGTATAATTGATTTTTGTATGCATGTTGATACAAAGATTGTAAATAAAAGGGCAATGGAAGGATTGGTTTTAGCAGGTGCGTTTGATTCAATTGAAAAAAACAGATCAACTCTTTTTGAATCCGTAGAATTAGCACTTGACTTTGGACATAAAACCCAAAATTCTAAACTCGTTCATAGTGATAGCTTGTTTGGTGGATCAGAAGAAATACTCATAACAGAACCCGCATTAAAAAAGCAGGAACCCTGGAGTGAAAAAGAATTATTAAAAAGAGAAAGAGAGGTAATTGGATTTTATGTCTCCGGTCATCCCCTGCAAAAATATGAAACCGAGTACAACTCATTTGCAGATTTTCATATTGGTGAGACAGAAGACTTAAAGGATATGGAAAACGTAAAAGCCTGCGGTGTGATAACAGATATACGTACAAAAATTGACAGAGCGGATAAAATGATGGCATTTTTTACTATAGATGATTTTTCGGGGTCGTGCGAATGCCTGATGTTTTCAAAAATTTATTCTGAGTTTGGTCAATTCTTACGGGAAGAAGAACCGGTGTTCATATTAGGAAATCTTGAAAGCAGCGGTGATACGGTTAAGATTCATGTGAATAAACTGATACCAATGGAAGTTGCACGGGAGGAATTAGCCCAAAGCATTAAAATTGTAATTGATAAAAGAAAAAATAATATCGAGCAACTATTTGGTCTGAAAAGAATTTTAGAGAATCATAAGGGAAAACTTCCGGTATTTGTGCACCTGAACAACAATGGCTCCAAAGGAAAACTTTTTTCATTAAACCAATACCAGGTATCGTTAAAGGAAGACTTAATACTTGAAATTAAAAAATTATTAGGTGAAGAGTCAATAATTTTAAATAGTAAATGAATCTTAAGTTTTCATCCGGTTCCATACTGGTTGTATCAATAATGCCTATTTTGTATTATTGCACACCATAAATGATAAACTAATTAGATTAAGAAATTTCTATGTCTACAATAACAAACAATAAATACTGGGCACTTATTTTAGGGGCATCATCAGGAATTGGAGGCTCTGTTACAGTTAAATTAGCTGAAGAAGGCTATAACATAGCTGGAATACATCTTGACCGGCAGGCAACTATGCCTGACGTAAATAAAATAATTAATAAGATAAAAGCCGCAGGGCGTGAACCGGTTTTCTTTAATATTAATGCGGCTGATGCAGAAAAAAGAAATGAGGTAGTTCAAAAAATAAAAGAGAAAATTGAGGGTAAACCGTTAATAAAAGTAGTAATGCATTCTTTGGCATTTGGTACGCTTAATAAATTTACCTCTAAAGATAGTAATCACATAACCAAAGCCCAGATGGAAATGACCTTAGATGTTATGGCTCATTCACTTGTTTACTGGGTGCAGGAAATTTATTCAAATAACTTGTTAGCTGATAATTGTAATATATTTGCTATGACAAGTTCGGGGGCTCATACTGCTATTCCATTCTACGGAGCAGTTTCTGCTGCTAAAGCCGCACTAGAATCACATATTAGGCAGCTCGCTGTTGAACTTGGACCGATAAATGCATCAGTTAACGCAATTATGGCAGGTGTTACAGCAACACCTGCACTGAAAAAAATTCCCGGCAACAAAAGTATGATGAAAGTAGCAATAAGTAAAAATCCCAGGCAAAGACTAACTACGCCGGATGACATAGCAAAGGTGGTATCATTATTGTGTAAGGATGAAGCTAATTGGATAAGTGGTGGAATAATAAATGTTGATGGTGGTGAAGATATCGTTAGTTATATGGGCGAAAATTAAATAATAATAATCAAAAGTTTGAAGGAAAATTTATATGTCGTTAATTACTATTACTGATGATAATTTTAAGGAAGAGGTCATCGATTCGGATAAGCCCGTGTTAATTGACTTTTGGGCAGTATGGTGCGGACCCTGTAAAATGATCGCTCCAATTGTTGAAGAACTGGCTGTCGAATTCGAAGGGAAAGCAAAAATTGGTAAACTGGATGTAGATTCGAATCAGCAAACTTCAATTAAATACGGTGTTAGAAGTATACCAACATTGTTGATCTTTAAAGATGGTGAAGTAAAGGAAACCATAATTGGTGCTGTGCCAAAAGCTAAGCTAGTTGAAAAATTAAATTCGGTTATATAAAAATCAATCCACATTATTTTTCATCTGTAAAATGAAAAGAATTCTTATAGCGGATTCAGTTTCTGATAAATGTATTACGGAACTTGAATCCAAAGGGTTCAAGGTAGATTATAAAACTGATCTCTCACCTGCGAAACTAAAACAAACGATTAAAAATTATAATGCATTAATTGTAAGAAGTGCTACAAAAGTTACTTCCGAAATAATTGCTGCTATGGATAATATTGAGGTGATTGGCAGAGCAGGCACAGGTGTTGATAATATCGATATTGAATCAGCATCCAGAAGAGGTATCTTAGTTCTTAATACACCGGGGGGTAATACTGTTTCGGCAGCAGAACATACTATGGCAATGATCCTTTCCATGTGCAGAAATATTCCTATGGCAAACAGCTCTTTGGCTGCAGGTAAGTGGGAAAGAAAAAGTTTTAAAGGAACTGAATTGCAGGATAAAACATTAGGCTTGATAGGTTTAGGTAAAATAGGAAGAGAAGTAGCGAAGAGAGCACAGGCATTTGGAATGAAAGTAGTTGCTTACGATCCAATTGTATCTACAGATATTGCAGAAAAAATAAAAGTATTACTGGAACCCTTAGAAAAATTATTCAGCCATTCCGATATTATTTCAGTTCATGTTCCGTTAAATGATAAAACAAAGCATCTGATATCTAAACAAACTTTATCCCGTTGCAAGAAAGGTGTAAAAATTGTGAACTGTGCACGAGGCGGTATCGTAAATGAAAATGATCTGTTAGATGCATTAGCATCCGGCAAAGTATCTTCTGCTGCACTGGATGTTTTTGAAACTGAGCCGCCCGAGTCTGATAATAAATTATTAAATCATCCGGCAGTGGTATGTACTCCGCACCTTGGTGCATCAACAGAGGAAGCACAGGAAAAAGTTGCTGTTCAAATAGCTAAACAAATAGCAGATTACTTTTTAAACGATATTATTTCCGGTGCTGTTAATGCACCGTCATTGCAAAAAGAAATCTCGATAAGCCTAAAACCTTATTTAAAACTTTCCGAAGTAATAGGAATATTTCATTCCCAAATAATGGAAGGGCATTTAAATACAATTGAAATTTCTTCCTGGGGAAATGAATTACAATCTGTTACTGAGTTATTAACAGCATCTTTCTTAAAGGGATTGCTTTCAAGACAAAGATCAGAAAAAGTAAATTTGATCAATGCTCAATTGTTGGCAAAAGAAGATGGTATAATAGTTAATCAAATAAAGTCAAACGAAAACCGGGCTTACAATAATTTAATATCCGTGTCAGTAAAATGCGATGACGATATTAAGACTATTGAAGGAACCATAGTCGGTAAAAACGAAATTAGAATTATTAGCATGAATAACTATCAAGTTGATTTTAATCCCATAGGGAATTTAATTATTTATTATAATGAGGATAAACCCGGAGTGCTTGCAAACTTTAGCTCCGCATTGGCTGAAGAGAAAATTAACATTGCCGGGTTATCGTTAGGGCGTATAGAAGAAGGTAAAGAAGCACTAACTGTGATAAAGATTGATAGCACTTTAAATGATGATTTAATAAACAGATTAAAATCCATAGAAGGAATAAATAGTATTTTTTCGGTAACTATCAAAATTTAACGGAAAATTTCCGCTATTGACATTAAGAGTAAAAAAAGCTATCTCGTACTGTAAATTATTAGTTTTAAATACTTGACATAGAAAATTGCTTGTGGTATTTTAACTTAGAATTTTTTAATTACATTTAATGTAATGAAGAAAAAAACTAATTAATTACATTTCTCACATATTTAAGGAGAGCATTATGCTAAGAAGAATTGCAACCATTTTTGTTGTAATACTGTTGTTGCCTGTGTTTGTATCGGCACAGGAATATACCGTTTTAAAACCGGACGGTACAATTATTACGAAGTCTGGTAAACTGCACATCGTAGATGCCCAGAGACTTAAAAAGAGTATATCCGGAAATCTGGATAAACAAAATATTAATAGCAGCATTTCTAATGTTGTGTTATCCCCCGATGGTGGTACTATTGATACTTTAAAATTGCCTACCCCTTGGGACACCGGTTTTCGATTTAATAGTCAGGATATAATGGTTCAGTGGTTTGTAGCACCTGCAGATATGACACTATTGTTTGCCGGATTTGCCACCAATGCAAATGACGGTGCTGATCAGGTTGAATTAAAAATAGTTAAGATGGAATGGACTGCAGAAGAACTGGCCACTGCCGGTACTGTCCACCATGGATGGTATGAAGCTGCTGGTAACGGGTTTACCGATATCACAGGCTTTTTAGATAACCCGGATATTACTGGTGGCTGGGTATCGCAGGATGGTGGTCTTCCCGAACCGTTTGGGAATGATATTTGGAGCGATGGCGGCGTAGGTTTTCCTTTAGTGCCGGTTCCTGGTACTGTAGATGAATATCAATGGGTTGACATGGATCTTTTAGGACAACCTACATTCTTGCAAGGAGAAATTTTCGGTGTAGTTCTGAGAAATTTAGGTCCTGAATTAGAAGGAAGCCCTGTAGTATGGTGGGCTAGTGGTGTTAACGCGCTATGGGGCTGGAAATTTTATGCTAATGGTCGAACATCTGGTGATCCATCAACAGCAGGATGGTGGAGTCGTGAATTTCATTGGAACTTTGCGGTGGTAGTGAATCTTACCGGTGATAGATCTCCTGTTATCGAATCAGTCTCATCTATACCAAGTGGTCCGGATCCTGGTCCGTTTACTATCGACGCCGTTATATCTGATGACAACCCATCAGGCGGTGCTGCCGGCGTTGCTTCTGCAACTTTAAATTGGACTAATGATGGTGGAACTACCTGGAATGCTGTACCTATGACAGGTACCGAACCTAATTATAGCGGCGATATTCCGGCACAATCTGCCAGTACAGATGTTTCGTATTTTATTGATGCTGTAGATGTAAATTCAAATACTGTTTCATCAGTACCCAATTCATTTTTTGTATTTGGTTCTTCCGGTGCTCCAACACTTGTTGTCTTTAATAATACTGCAGGTAGTGTTACCGGATATCCTGAAGACTACTACTGGGGTGCGAGTATTCAATCAGGTGCCGCTTCTTTTGAGCATGATCGTTGGGCGTATGGCGCATTATCAGCCGTAGTAGTGGATAATTATACTAATATTATAGAGATTACCACAAGCGGTCCAGCCAATATCAATAATGATGTTATCAGAGCCTGGTTAAAAGCTGATGGTAGTCGTAATTATATGCTTGCAGGTGATGAATGGCTAGGTGTTCAATCCGGCTTTACGGATGGACCACACGCAGCAGGTTCGTTCCATTTTGATATTCTGGGTATAAATTATGAGTACAATGATATTGGTTCACCCCCGAGTAGAAATCCAGTTTTTCCGCAAGAGGGTTCTTTATTAGGCGGTCCTATTTTCGATAAATTCATTGAAGTTACAATCGCTAACAGTTGGACTTCTGATATGATGTATGATCCTGGATTCGAAATTGGCGTAAGTAATTGGCTTGACGGAGTTGACTTTGAAGCTGATGTTCAAGTTGATATGATGAGTGCAGGTGAGGGCACTACCCAACGCGCCATAGGAGGTCATCGTACTTTACCTGCAGGAAACAAAACTGCATTCTTTTCATTTGATCCGTTATCACTTAATTCCGGTCCCAATCCTCCAGCTGATGAATACTTTTGGTATGGATTTGATGATGCTTCTCCATCGGCAGAAATTCTTACCTGGTGGGGTTTACTAGCTACGTCTGTTGAACGTGAAAACAGCTTACTTCCAGACGAGTACAGCTTAAGCCAGAACTATCCGAATCCATTTAACCCGAGTACAACTATTAAGTTCTCAGTTCCACAGCAGACAAATGTTGTATTAAAGGTTTATGATATTCTTGGTAGTGAAGTTGCAAACTTGGTTAATGAAACTTTGGATGCAGGAAATTATACTATTAATTTCGATGCATCTCAGTTCGCATCCGGTATGTATGTATACAAAATTACAGCCGGAAACTTCGTAACAACAAAGAAAATGATGTTATTGAAGTAACATAATTATTGTTATATGTTCTTTGAGATGGGCTTAATTCTTTTAATAATAGCCCATCTCTAATTAAATACAGGTGGATTTTTAAAAAGATTTGTACTGATTTATTTTTTATCAGTAGCGAATTTAATGGTTAAACATTAGTTACTAAATATTAATTACTCTTATTTATAGAGGAGAGGAAATGAATAAAATTTATACTTTTTCTTTCACTGTTCTTTTAGTTGTCTTCTCCGTTTTTGCCAATCTTTTAGCGCAATCAAGTGCTGGTAAACTTGCTGGTAAAATTGTTGATTCTGATACAAGAGAACCCCTGATTGGTGCCAATATTATACTTGTAGGAACTGATCTTGGAGCAGCCGCGGATATTAATGGTGAATATTTCATCCTGAATATTGCGCCTGGTACATACGTTGTAAAAGTAAGTTACGTTGGCTATGGAGAAAAACTAATTACAGAAATTCGAATTATTGGTGGTATTACATTTGAGTTGAATGTTGATCTAACTTCCGGATTCGAACTACAGGAAATTGTAGTTTCTGACAAAAAGTTGTTTGAAGAAACAGCCACAAATACCGTTAGGATCTTCGATTCTGATCAGATAAACCGGTTGCCCGTTAGAGGTGTTGAACAATTTGCTTCTCTTCAGGCAGGCGTTGTAATTCAAGAAGGCAGTGGTGGAGCATCTGGAAACGGGACCATAAATGTGCGTGGCGGCCGGGGTGGTGAAGTTATTTTCATCATTGATGGTGTCGTACAGAATGACATACTGTTCGGAACAAATTTCTCACAGATAAGCAACGCATCAATTGAACAGCTTCAATTTCAGGTTGGTGGTTTCGAAGCAAAATTCGGGCAATCCCAGTCTGGAGTAGTTAGCATTACTACAAAATCGGGTTCTCAAAACTATTCAGCTTTTTTTGATGTACAGAGTTCAACGTTTACGGATGATTACGGGTATAATATTTATACAGCAAATTTCGGAGGTCCTATCATCCCCGGTCAAAGAGACCATACATTCTTCCTATCAGCAGAAAGAGGATGGTTTTTAGACGGTAATCCATCTGCTATAGGAATTGATTTCCCTTCTATCGGTGTATCTTCTTCTGTAAGAAACGGTAATTCTTCAAGTTTGTGGAGATATTCTGCAAAAACTTATTCTAATTTAGGAAATCAATTTACTCTCAGATTAGGAGCGAACGTCAATACTCGTGATTTTAGGAATATTAACAGTTTAATTAGACAAGACACCTATCTATTTGCAAAGTCTAATACTGATCATAATCCACGTACTGAGCAAGAAAATCTTAGCTTCAGTGCCAGATTAGCTCAAAACTTAGGCCACAGTACATTTTATGATATTACATTAGGTTACAAAAGCTTTAATTCAGAGCGGGGAGATGGTGTGTTTTTTAATGACCTTGAAGCCTATGGAGATACAATCTTAAATCCATTTATGCCGTTTCAGGGTGATGATGCAACATTAGCTCAGGATGATGTTGGTATTTTTGCTGCTGTGGGAAAAGTGCACAATTATTACAGGAAAATTGACAATCAAACTCTCTCCGCTGATTTAAGTCTCACTTCCCAGGTAGATAACCATTTATTTGAACTGGGTGGTGGAGGAAGCTATCATAATATGAGATATTATCGAATGGATCCTCTGAGATTGGCTATTAGGAATAGAGATTTTATTGACGCAAACGGAGATACTATCTTAGCATTTAGCCGTGAAAAAAGATATGAAGATAGAAGACCCTCTAGATATGGCTATGATGTCTTTGGAGAAAAAACGGATGATGGTTTTTTTAGCAGCTCAGACGCTGATCTCCCATCAGCTAATCCAATCTTAGCATACGCCTATATTCAGGACAGATTTGAACTGGAAGATTTGGTTCTTAATTTTGGTATTAGATTCGATTATTTTGATACAAAAGCAAGGGTCTTTACTGACTCCGAATTACCTTATGCAGGCGGCATTGACCCGAATGAATTCGATGAAGGTGATCCGGCAAATGGTATTGCAGGTGATTATAAAGACAAAGGATCTGAAACCTATATATCACCCAGAATCGGATTGGGATTTCCTGTCACTTCATCTACTGTTTTCCATGCCCAATATGGCAAGTTTATATCGCAGCCAAGATTACTTGATGCTTTCCTCTTTGAAAGTGACCAATGGCTTTTACAAAATACAGATAACTTCCAATTTAATGATGGAGTTATAAATAGTGAAACTACTACACAGTATGAAGTTGGTTTTAGACAAATGTTTGGCGATAATGCGGCTGCATTGAATATTACCGCATTTTACAAGAATACTGAAGGTTTATCAAACGTTCAGGCACGTTCCTTCTTTAGAGAACCGGGTGGACAGGAATTCATAATATTCGGTTCTACCAATACCGATTTTGGAACGGTAAAAGGTTTGGCAATAAGTCTTGATGTTCCAAGATTAAATTATTTCTCACTTTCAGTTAATTATACTTTTTCTTTAGCTGAGGGAACTGGGTCATCTCAGAATAGTTCTTTTGTTGCTGCTTTCAGGAATAATCCAAGTGAAGTTCCGAAGGTTATTGCACCCTTAGATTTCGATCAAAGACATACCGGTGTGATCAATATGAATTTCTTTGTACCAGGTGGTGAATTAGGAATTTTCGAGTTAACCATGCTAAACTTACTGTTAACATTTAATAGTGGAAGACCTTTTACACCTCTGCAAACACAGAATTTATTGGAAAATAACACTAACTACGGAGATACAAAAGGATATGTCAACTCACGTTTTGCTCCCGGCAGCTTCAGGATTGATTTTAAATTTGAAAAGTCATTCAAGATAGGAAATACATTTATCACTCCTTACGTATGGGTAGAAAACCTTCTTGATTCAGACAATATTACAAATGTCTGGCGTTCCACTGGAGATGCATTAACTACGGACTATCTATTGACTGAAACCGGTAAGCAACTGATTCAGCAGAATGGTCCGGACTGGGAAGCTGATTATAAGAGTCTTGAGAGAGACCCGAATAATTTTGGCATACCCAGATTAATCAAACTTGGAATTCAAGTGAACTTCTCAAAATTTTAACTTATTCGATATATGTAATAATACAATAGGGTATTAGAATGTTAACAAATATTTTTAGAAAAATAAAATTTATAGCAATAATTCTTGCTCCTCTTCTTTTTATCGCTTTTTCTTCTTCCGGAGATGAAAATAAGGGGAAACTGAATAAACCTGGAGACCACGTAGGAGATGCGTATTTTTTTAATATCAATCGACTTAGTCTGCCATTAAATAGCAAAGGAATTCTTGCTAATGTGGCTGTTGGCGATGAACCCGAGGGAGCATTTTTTGATGGTAAAGGATTCCTGTTTAGTGGTGGGTTTTTTATGAGCGGGTTTTCTGGAGCTGTAGGCTGGTCAAATGGAAATGCATCCGCATCCCGTGTAGAAGATTATCTTCCCGGAACAGTTCAGGGTTTTTTAAACGATCCAAACGATTCAAGGTTTCATCTTTATGTCGTTAATGCAAAAGATGAACCTTTTGGCGAATCCTGGCAGGAATGGAGGGATGCAGTAGCTTTGGGTGCTTATTTTTATGATGGTAATGGTGACGGAATATATGATCCAATAGACAACAACGGAAATGGAGAATGGGATGCTGATGAAGATATGCCCGATCTTCTTGGTGATGAAACAGTCTGGACTGTTTACTCTGATATGCTTGACGGATCATTACGACGTTATACAGATCAAGACCCGGTTGGTATTGAAGTCCGACAAACGGTTTGGGGTTTTGCCACAGCGGGTGATCTTGGAAATATAATATTTGTCAGATACTCAATTCTTAATCCAGGTGAAATTGCAGGTGTAGACGGATCAGCAGATGTTCAAGACTCGGTTTATTTTGGTGTTTGGGCTGATCCTGATCTGGGTGATTTTAATGATGATCTGGTGGGTTCGGATACTACTTTGAACTCGGGATATGTATATAATGATGGAGCAGACAACGATTTTGGTTTTGATCCACCATGTTTCTTAATAGACTTCTTCCAGGGTCCGTGGGAAAAAACCGGTAACCCGGACGATATCGCATTTAATTTTAAAGGTCCTCTTTTAGGTATAGATACAATTCCGGGAGCACTTAATCTGTCGATGACATCATTTGTTCATTATATACAAAGTCACCCAACACAGGGTGACCCGGATAATATAACACAAGTCAGAAATTACCTTACAGGTAGAAACCAGCAAGGTGATTTTGTTGATCCATGTAATTGGGCGTTTGGTGTAGTTGCCGGTGAGGATTGCGCATTGATTGATAATCGCTTTATGTATTCCGGCGATCCGACGGCTAATAAAGGGTGGATAAATACTGCACCTTTTGATCAGCGTCAAATGTCTAATACAGGTCCTTTTACACTTATCAAGGGTGAAGCTGTTGACGTAGTAGTTGCTTATGTTGTAGGACGTGGAATTTCTGCACTTCAATCAATAACGGTTGCAAAAGTTATTGACAGGGCAGCGCAATTTGTTTTTAGCAGTAACTTTAATTTTCCGCCTTCACCTCCGGAAGTAATTCCTACTATTAATACCACTGATAATAGTATCGAACTGATTTGGGAAACAGCCGCTCAATTAAATTATGATGAAGAGGGTGCAGCGTTCAAAATGGTTGTTGAAGGGTATAATGTATTTATGCATCAAACCAATTCACTTGCGGAATCTGAAGGAGGCACAAGAAATACGGTTCTTTTACAAAGTTATAATGTGGCTAATGATATTCAATCAGTAGTAATTGACGATCCCTTAACCCTGGAGAGTAGAACTATATTCCCTGAAGGCGGAATACAACTCGATCCTGACATTTACAAGGATTCTGTTAAAGGCAGGATTAGTTTTACATTTAGAATAGATCCGTTTACATTGGCACCACTTATTAAAGGGAAACCGTACTTTCTTTCAATCCTTCCGACAGCTTTAAACTTTAAAGACCTTGAATTTATAGTAGGAAGTCCGGGTTTTTATAGAATTCCATTTACTGCTGCAGTAGGTACTCTTTCACCGGTGCAGGTAATTTTAAGTGATGGTGTAAGTCCGGCTGGTATTGTTCCCGGTAAGGATACCTATACCCCATTCCCAACCGGTGTTGATGCAGATCATACACAGGGATCTTCAAAAGCAATAGTTAACTATGATGTAAAAGAGAGGTCTCAAGTTACTGATCATGACTATCAAGTCCGTTTCGAATTAGATTCTGCAAAAAATTTATATGATCTGTATTACTTTATAACTGATCTAACTACCGGTGTACTTGAACTAGACTCATCAAAACAATATAATGGTGGTTTAATAAATGATATGGTTGGCGGCACAGTTGTTAATGTTGAATGGATAGATCCGGGAATAAGTAACGCAGGAGACTACTCCCTGGGGTCAAGTAGCTGGTTTGATAATGATACTATTCCAAACGAAGTAGGTACGTGGTATATGGGACAGGATGTTGTTGATCCATTAGGATTTCCTATTGCTATTCACCCGTCCAACAAATCCAAGATAACACAGGCAGAAGATCTTATAAAAGTTGAGCTTAGATTTGGGCAAACCGGGAAAGCATATAGATATATGAGGAAATTTACATATAAATTTGCAGGAGATTCCGGTTTTGTGGATGTTCCATTTCAGGCTTGGGCAATAGATGAAAATACAGGAAGTGAAACTCAACTGGCTGTTGGTTTCACAGAATCAGCATTATCTTCTGATACTTTGGGTAATCCGGATGGTATTTATGACCCCGGTACTGATGTTTTTCAAAGTAAAGAGTATATTATTATATTTAATTCACCCTATGATCCTACTGGTGATGCATACGCTTACACGGGAAATTCATCAAGTTGGGCAAACCTGGGTGGCGGCTACAATCTTAATTCAGCTGATCCACGATTCAATGATTCACTGAAGGTGGTTGCCAAAAGTCCTTATTTCGATGCGCTTTATGTTGCTGGTATTCAAAGGGCATTGGGGCAGGAAACTGTTGAGATGACAGGAATTTATAGTATAGAAGTTTTCTCACAATTAAAAACGGATGATAAATACCGGTTTAATGTAAACCTTGATATTACAACTGACACAGAAAGAGATTTATTTAATAAAATTAATGTCTTTCCGAATCCACTTTTTGCTTATAATCCCGTGGTTGGATATACAGGAATAGCTCCGGATGTACCGTATGTCACTTTCTCTAATATGCCAACAGATGTATCCATTAGGATCTTCTCTTTAAGCGGAAATCTTATTAGAACTTTGGCAACAACAGATAATGATGATCCATTTCTGACCTGGGATTTACTGAACGAAAGTGGATTAAGAGTGGCTTCAGGCATGTACCTGGCAATTGTATCGAATCCCCAATTTGGTCAGAGAGTGCTTAAATTTGCTATTATAATGCCACAAAAACAAATTCGGAGATTTTAAATTATCTATTAGGCAGCACAAAAACATTTTGTGCTGCCCGGAATAAATTGATGACACAAAATAATTGGAGATTATAAATGAGAAAATTACTACTAATATTACTGGTTTTAAGTTTTTCAGCATTAAATTTCGCAGGAGATGAAAGCAGAAAAGGTACTTCAGGTGCGGATCAATTGCTTATACCAGTTGGGGCTCAATCAATTGCTACAGGGGGTGCTTTTCTATCGCGAGTAACCGGTGTGGAAGCTATTTATTATAATCCTGCTGGTTTAGATTTAATGACTGGCACTGAAGCAATGTTTAATTATATGTCTTACATCGCCGATATAGGAGTTTCATATTTTGCAATTGGTACACAATTAGGTGAATTGGGATCTCTTGGGCTTTCATTTAAGTCACTTGATTTTGGTGACATACCTATTACAACATTTGAGAACCCTGATGGCACAGGTTCATTTTATTCCCCCACTTTTTTCGTTGCCGCGCTAACTTATTCAAAAGCAGTTACCGATCGTGTTTCTGCAGGATTTAACTTCAAAATTATTAATGAATCAATCCTGCAAGCTAGTGCAAGCGGTATTGCTATAGACTTTGGTGTGCAGTATAGGTTTAGTAACAATCTTTCACTTGCAGCGGTTGTTAAGAATATAGGGACGAATATGAACTACACAGGAGAAGATTTGAAAATACAATCTGATGTCCCGGGAGGTGCTTTGGAAAGCGGCTCCGGTGTTTATGAAGCAGATACGGAATCTTTCCAGATACCAAGTTTTTTCGAGCTTAGTTTTGCGTATAAATTTAATATGGATGAACAAAACAATTTGGCAGTAGCCAGCACATTCAGGAATAACAACAATTTTGAAGATGAAATTTTGGCAGGTATTGAATACAGCTTTATGAATCTGTTCTTCCTGCGTGGAGGATACGATTTCCTTGTTCAGAATACTTCGGATTCTATTTACGGTTTTACGCTGGGCGCTGGAGTTAACTATGTAACAACAGGCGGAATGGCATTTGTTTTTGATTATGCCTTCAGGGATGTTCAGGAATTTGGGAGTTCGAATCATATATTTACGGTTAAAATTGCTTTTGAATAAAAAGCAGATTCTTAGGAATAAAGCGTCTGTTGATTTTTCAGCAGACGCTTTTTTATTTTTGGTAGCGTCAAAATAAATTATTTGCTGTAATGAAAAATTTAACCGTCATCCTTTCTATACTTATAACAGTGTTTGTATACCCGCAGGATATTTTTGATTTTGAATTTGACTATGCTCAATTTGAATATGATAGTTCTTCTAATTTTATTGAATTTTATTATTCTTTTAATCAATCTTCATTAACTATCAATCATACCGACACGCTCGATTTTACGCAGGGAATATTACACGTAACAATTAAGGATACTTTAACCGGGGAATTAAAGATTGATAAAGATTGGCTTATTTCTTATGCAGTAAATGATTCTCTTAATGCTAATAAAACTCTGATTGGGGTAATTGTATTTGTTCTAAATGAAGGGACATATAAATGCGATATAATTGGCAGGGATGCCCTTGACCCCAAGAGGAAACGATTAATAACTGAAGTATTGAAAGTTAAACCTTTTTCTGATCTGCGATTCTCTATAAGTGATATACAGCTTGCTTCAAATATAATTCAAGGAAGTAATAATACCTCATCCATATTTTATAAAAATACTCTGGAAGTTATGCCGATTCCTAATTCTATTTTTGGAGTAAAACAACCAGTGTTATTCTATTACACAGAGCTTTATAATTTAGCAAACTCTAATTCCAAGGGCTTGCTTCAGCTTAGTAAGAAAGTTTTTAATAGCAGGGGACAAATTGTTAATAGCGGCAGTAAATTAATCAGTCGATCTCTTGATTCCCGTGTAGAAGTTAATACTGTTATGACATATAAACTTCCAACCGACACATATACTCTGATTCTCTCGCTGATTGATAGTGTAGCAAATTATGGTGTTTCTTCCGCTAAAAAATTCTTTGTTTATAACCCTGCAGTTGCTTATGTGGATACCTTCCCAAAACTGGAATCAAGTATAATTGTCGGAATGTTTGGGGTCATGTCTATAGAGGAACTTGATGACTTTTATAAGAAATCGAAATATATAGCAAGCATACCGGAAATTGAAAAATATGAGGTCTTAACTTCTGAAAATGCAAAAAGAAAATTTTTAACTGATTTTTGGAAAGCAAGAGATGAAGATCCTTCAGATGATATAAATCATTATCTTAAAGATTATATGAGAAGATTAAAGGAAAGCAAGCATAAATATAAAGAACTTTCAAAGGAAGGCTGGCAGACTGACAGAGGAAGGATTTATCTGATTTATGGTGAGCCAAGTGACATTGATAGATATCCGAATCAAACAGAAACCAGACCTTATGAAATTTGGAGATATAATGAGATCGAAGGCGGGGTGGAATTCATTTTTGGTGATGTTACCGGATTTTCAAACTACCAGCTTCTTCATTCAACAAAACGGGGGGAGCTCAGAGATGATAGATGGCAGCGCAGAATTGTTGTGCGATAAGTTTCCATTTTTAGCAACAATTTACAAAGCCCTTGATGAGGGCTTTTTGTTTTTCACCCCAATTGAATCTAAATTATATTATCTGATTAACTTATATTTTCTAGTAACATAAAAAGAGAGCAATGAAAAATAAAGTTGAATATTTATTATTCAAATCGTTTGAAAAGTTATTCCAACTCTTAGGTTTAAATCTTTCACGAAAATTCTCTCCTATTTTGGCTGCACTATTCTATTATTTAATACCTATTCGTAAAACAACGGTTATCGAAAATTTAAAAATTGCTTTTCCTGATTATAAAATGAATAGAATTAAAAGTATTGCTTTTGAGTGTTACAAAAGTTTTGCTATTACTTTGGTAGAGATTTTATATATGCCCCAAATGAATGAAATAGATATTAAAAATATAGTAATATGTGAGAATTTAGAGTTCTTGAGGTGTAAATATGTGGAGAATAAAGGGGTAATCCTGCTCTTTGCTCATTTTGGAAACTGGGAATACCTGGGTGCCTCAGTAGGAGTGCAGCTAAATTTACCTTTGTCAGCTATCATTAAAGAACAACGGAATCCCCATGTCTCTAAGTGGATGAATAAAGCCAGAACCAAATGGACTAACAATGTTGTTCCTTTAGGAATTTCAATCCGTTTAACTTATCAATCTTTGATAGATAAACATATAGTTATTATTGTAGCAGATCAAAGAGCTGCGGAAAAAAGTATCAAGGTAAAATTTTTTGGGAGAGAAGTATCGGTTTTTGCTGGACCAGCCGTGCTGGCATTAAAAACAGGGGCTCCGATTATTTACGCAATTTCTGTTAGACAAAACGATTATTCTTACAAAACTGTTTTTACTGAAATTTCAAAAGAGAATTTACCTGAATCCAAGGATGAAAAAATTAAAGAACTTAGCCAGCGTCACATGTCATACCTCGAAGGATACATCCGGAAGTATCCCGAACAATGGTTATGGATGCATAAAAGGTGGAAGCATTGAATAATAGTAAAGAAAGAATTCTTGTTATTCAAACTGCATTTCTGGGCGATGCCTTGTTGACTCTTCCGATGTTAGAGAAATTGAAACAAAAATATTCTTCAGCAATTCTTGATGTTTTAGCAATTCCCGCCACCCGGGAAATATTTTCTGCATCTTCCTATATAGATAATGTGATTGTAATGGATAAGAAAGGAAAACAGAAAGGACTAAGGGCATTGAATAAATTTATTAGAGAATTAAGAAAATATTCTTATACAAAAATATATTCTCCTCACCGGTCCTTTAGAAGTGCATATATTACTCTAAAGCTTGGGGTGCGTGATTCTTATGGATTTGATAACAGCAATTTTAAATATGCATATAAGCATTTGATTAGATATGAACAAAAATATCATGAAGTACAAAGAAATCTATTATTAATCGGGGAAAATATTAGGGGTGAAAGTTGGAAAGTAATTCCCAGCATTAGTTTTAACAAAGAGATGAATAAGAATGTTAATAATATTTTATTGGAGAATCATATACAGGAAAATTTTATTGCCATTGCACCCGGCAGTGTTTGGGAGACAAAAAAATATCCAAAAGAAAAATATATTGAGGTAATAAAATTATTATCCGGCTATGATGAGCATTTTGTGTTAATTGGTAGCAGTGAAGATGTAAAGCTTTGCGATGACATTTCTTCAAGTGCTGGCAGCACAGTTAAAAGCCTTGCAGGTAAATTTAGTGTTATTGAAACGATCTTCTTTTTGAAAAGTGCAAAGTTGCTTATTTCTAACGATAGTGCGCCGACTCATATGGGAATGTGTGCCGATATTCCAGTATTAACCATTTTCTGTTCAACTGTTCCTGAATTTGGATTTTATGCTTATAACAAAAAAAGCAGCTTTTTAAGTTATGATGATCTTGAATGCAAACCATGCGGCATTCATGGATACAGGGAATGTCCGATTGGCACATTTGATTGTGCAAATAATTTATTGCCGGAAAAAATTGTGCAAGAATTATTAGAATTAACATGAGTATCACTGCAAGATTGATTAATATTGATGTTGATCTACATGCGGCTGTAAACGAAGCAGCAGAATTGTTTCATTCAGGCGATGTATTTATTTACCCCACGGATACTGTTTATGGTCTCGGCTGCAATCCGTTTGATCAATCAGCACTAAATAAAATTGGCATATTAAAAGCAAGAAAAGAGAATAAAAGGTATATCATATTAATAGATAGTATTGAATCATTATTCAAATATGTAAAACCGGTTAGCGATCGCTATACAAAACTTTTAATAAAGTTATGGCCAAATCCGGTTTCAGTTATTCTTAATCTCAACCAGGAAACCGAAGATAAATTAAATTATAAGAATGCAGCATTTAGAATACCGGCTAATAATTTTTGTATTACGCTTTTAAAGAAATTAGATATGCCGCTAATTTCCACTAGCGTAAATTTAAGTGATGAAAAACAGTTATATGATTATTTAACAATTAAATCTAATTTTGAGGATAGGGTAAGTGCTATATTTTATACAACCTCAGAGTCGGATACAAATCCATCAACAATAATTGATTTGACCAAAACAGAACCTGTTGTAATAAGAGAGGGTAAAATTAATATTATGGAATTGTACCAAAAGTTCACTTAAATTAACAACTTAAGTTTAATTTAATTATTTTAAATAATGCCGTTTCTTAAATACATAAAAAGAATCAGAAATTTTTCTATAATTATAATTCCTGAAGAAACTTCGCAGAAAGCTAAAACGGTAAAATTATCTTTTCCTAACCTGGCCTGGATAATTGCTTTGTATACTTTACTTTCTGTTGTAATTGGATATTATACATTGTCTATTTCAGGATTGGACTATTATTTAGCACCGGTAAAGGCAGGATTAAAAGAATCAGACAGATTATTGGTAAGGGATCTTAACACTAAGATCATCTTTCTTGTAAGAGAATTAGATAAGTTGAAATCTACAAACGGAAAACTGAAATATGCTCTTCTACTTGGTGACTCTACTTTATTTGACTCTTCGAACAAAAATTCTGATTCCGATAGCAGTTCTGGTAAAATGCACATCGAAGGGAATGTTCTGAATATAGCAGAACAATTATT